>ENA-OFCI01000472-OFCI01000472.1-metagenomes-genome-assembly--contig:-NODE-472-length-24284-cov-3.820628_pt1 | contig 24284 bp, 24 predicted proteins | sample MGYA00153391_OFCI01 | MGnify analysis MGYA00153391
TCGTGACGGTGCTGCTCGTGCTGGCCGTAAGCACCATGCTTGCCGCTGGCGCGCCCGACTACGCCGCACTCGTCGCCGCACGGATTCTCGGAGGCCTCGCGCACGGCGTGTTCTGGTCGGTCGTCGGCGCCTATGCCGCCTACCTCGTGCCGCGCGATCAGGTCGGACGAGCGGTCTCCATCAGCCTCGGCGGCGGGTCGCTCGCCTTTGTGCTCGGGGTGCCTCTCGGTACGGCTCTCGGCCATGCCGTCGGCTGGCGGGCGAGCTTCTTGGTGCTCGGGGTGCTGCTCGTGGTCGGGGCGGGGTTCGTCTACCGATTTCTTCCCCGCGTCGACCATCTCGCGGGCGCTGTCGTGGTCGGCGCGGCGACCGGCGGCATCCCGGTCCTGCGCGACGGGTTGCGGCAGCCCTGCACTCCGCGTCGAGACCATTCAGCAACAGCGGTGGTCTTCGTCTGCGTGATCACCGCCATCATCATGATCGGCCAATACAGCTTTTACACCTATGTCGCGCCGTTCCTCGTGCGTGCTGTCGGTCTCGACGAGGCAGCGGTGAGCCCGGCCCTCTTCGCTTTCGGCATCGCCGGGTGCCTCTCGCTGGTGCTCGTGGCGCTGGTGCTCGGCACGCGGCCGCGCCTCGGATTGATGGTCTCGCTGCTGCTGCTGCTGCCCGCCGTGCTACTGCTCGCACTCGTCCCCGAGGTGTTGCCGGTATCACTGCCCGCATTCTTCCTCTGGGGGCTGGCTATCGGAATCATTCCGCCCCTGCTCCAGACGCGGATGCTGCACGCGGCTCCCGCGCACATCCGCGACACCGCGAGCGCTTTCTACGCCACCGCATTCAACACCGGCATCGGTGGTGGTGCCCTGCTCGGGGCGGTTGTGCTCGACACGCTCGGACTCGGATCACTGCCCTTCGTCTTCGTGGGCATCCTGGTGCTGTCGATCGTGCTCGTGCTTGTCTCCGATGCACTGTTGCGGCGGGAGTTGTGACCGCTCTCGGAGGCAAATTCGTCTAGCGGCGACAGCTCGCTCCCGGGATTCCCAGATACGCACCACCACAGTGCCGGGTAGACTCGCCACAGTCACAACTGGCGTTCGGATGGGCATCCATCAGGGAGTGACCATCTCCACGTTTCGGCCGTTCGCCTGGGCCGAACCGGATAACCTTTTTCTCGATCCGGTCACGCCTAGAGGAGTCATCCAGATGCCCAACACCGTCACTGCACCCAACACCTTGACCGCACCGCTCAGTGAGGTCGACCCCGAGATCGCCCGCGTTCTCGAGCAGGAGCTCGACCGTCAGCGGAACACCCTCGAGATGATCGCTAGCGAGAATTTTGTTCCGCGTGCCGTGCTCGAAGCCCAGGGTTCGGTTCTCACGAACAAGTACGCGGAGGGCTACCCCGGTCGCCGCTACTACGGCGGCTGCGAGTTCGTGGATGTCGCGGAGACTCTCGCGATCTCCCGGGCCAAGAGCCTCTTCGGCGCGGCCTACGCCAATGTGCAGCCGCACTCCGGGGCATCCGCCAGCGCGGCCGTGCTCGCGGCGATCGCGACCCCGGGTGATCGCATCCTCGGGCTCGAACTCTCGCACGGTGGCCACCTCACGCACGGCATGAAGCTCAACTTCTCCGGCAAGCTCTATGAGTCTCACTCCTACGGTGTCGACCCGAAGACCTACCTCGTCGACATGGACGTCGTGCGCCAGAAGGCTCTCGAGATCCGTCCGAAGGTGCTCATCGCCGGCTGGAGCGCCTACCCGCGCCAGCTCGATTTCGCCGCCTTCCGTGCAATCGCCGACGAGGTGGGAGCCACCCTCTGGGTGGACATGGCGCACTTCGCCGGCCTCGTTGCCGCTGGCCTGCACCCGAATCCCGTGCAGCACGCGCATGTCACCTCCTCCACGGTGCACAAGACCATCGGCGGACCACGCTCTGGCTTCATCCTCAACAACGACCTCGAGCTGCAGAAGAAGATCAACTCGAACGTTTTCCCTGGCCAGCAGGGCGGACCGCTCATGCACGTGATCGCGGCGAAGGCGACGGCATTCAAGCTCGCGGCCGAACCCGAATTCAAGGACCGCCAAGAGCGCACCATCCGCGGCGCCCAAATCCTCGCCGAACGTCTCACCGCGCCGGATGCCACTGCCGCGGGCATCGACGTGCTCACCGGTGGCACCGACGTTCACCTCGTGCTCGTCGACCTGCGCAACGCCGCCATCCACGGCCAGGAGGCCGAGGACATCCTGCACTCGGTTGGCATTACCGTGAACCGCAACGCTGTACCGTTCGATCCGCGCCCGCCGATGACACCGTCTGGCGTGCGCATCGGAACGCCGGCTCTCGCGACGCGCGGATTCGGCGACGAGGAGTTCACCGAGGTCGCCGACATCATCGCCGCAGCACTCAAGCCGTCCCTCGATGTAGCGGCCCTCCGCGCCCGCGTGCTGAAGCTGACCGACGGCTACCCGCTGTACCCGGGGCTCGTCTCGCCCGGAACCTGGTCCTGACCCCTCGATAGCACGCGAAGGGTCAGCTTTGTACCGTCCCGGTCACATCGGGCGCGCGAGGGTGATCCTTAGGACGAGCAAGACTGTGCGGATTTCGTGAAAGGACTGAACTCATGACCGCAGTACGCATGGACGGCGTCACCACCGCAACGGCAGTCAAGAACGAGTTGGTCGGACGCATCGACGCACTCAAGGCCCGCGGCATCCATCCCGGACTCGGCACGCTGCTCGTGGGCAGCGATCCGGGATCACTCTCCTATGTCGCAGGCAAACACCGCGACAGTGTCGAGCTCGGCATCGAGTCGATCCGGGTCGACCTTCCGGCGGATGCGACGGAGGATGAGGTGCGCTCCGCCATCCGGGACCTCAATGAGAACCCGGCCGTGACCGGCTACATCATCCAGTTACCGCTGCCGGCTGGCATCGACGAGAACGCGATGCTCGAGCTGATGGACCCGGCAAAGGACGCCGACGGGCTGCACCCGACCAACCTTGGCCGACTCGTGCTCGGCGTCAGTGGTGTGCTCGATTCGCCCCTGCCGTGCACTCCGGCCGGGCTCGTCGAGATGCTGCGACGCTATGACGTACCGATAGCTGGCAAGCACGTGGTCGTGATCGGTCGTGGCCTCACCGTCGGCCGCCCGCTCGGACTCCTACTCACCAATAAGGGTGTGGATGCCACAGTCACCCTCACCCATTCGCGCACCGTCGATCTCGCCGGGGAGGTGCGTCGCGCCGACATCGTGATCGCCGCCGTCGGCGTGCCCGGGCTGGTGAAGGCCGACTGGATAAAGCCAGGCGCCGCGGTGCTCGATGTGGGGATCACCCGGGTGATCAGTCCCGACACGGGAAAGGCGAAGCTCCTTGGCGACATCGATCCCGGAGTCGCCGAGGTCGCGGCGTTTCTTTCGCCGGTGCCCGGTGGGGTGGGCCCGATGACCCGCGCCATGCTCATGTACAACGTCGTTGCCGCGGCGGAGCGGTTGTGAGCGGCCCCGGTCACACCAATCCGGCTCGTGTGCCGCCTCCGGCCCGTATGCCGCCTCCGGCCCGTGTGCCGGCTCCGACCCGCATGCCGGCTCCGACCCGCATGCCGGAGAAATTCGTCGCACCGGATCTCGCAGCGCTCGCCGCGCTGGTGCGTGATGCGCGCGTCGGGCATTTCGCCTTCGTGGAAGACGGCCAGCCGCGGGTGCTTCCGATCGCGATTGTGACGGATGGCGCGCACATCCTGCTGCACGGGTCCACCGGTTCCCACTGGCTTCGACTGCTTGCCACAGGTGTGCCCGTTGCCCTCTCGGTGACCGCGATCGACGCTCTCGTGATCGCCCGATCCGCCTTCGAGTCCTCGATGAACTACCGCAGCGCGGTGCTCTTCGGCAGCTGCGCGCCTGTTATTGACCAGGTCGCAGCCCTCGATCTCGTGACCGAGGGACTCATCCCCGGCCGCGTCGTCGAATTACGCTCTCACTCGGCGAAAGAGCTCGCGGCGACGCTCGTGCTGCGGATGACCGTTGACGAGTGGACGCTCAAGGTATCCGACGGGTGGCCGGAAGATGGCCCGGCGGATGTTGCTGGCTCGGCCTGGGCGGGTATCCTGCCGCTCCGCACCGGATACGCCGAGGCCATCGCGGCCCCGGACCTAGCCCGCGGCATTTCGAAGCCCGAGTCCGTCCTCGCGATGCTGGACGGGTAACCCCCCCCGTCCCGGGCCCCGTGCCGCCGTGGCGTGCCGCTGTGACGTGCCGCTGTGGCGGGGGATATGCCCGCTCGTGGAGCTGAAAAGTCCTCGCGGCGGGAGTTACACCTCCCTCCGCGAGGCGACAGTCCCTCCGCGAGCCACCAAACTCCCATCTCCTCCGCGAGCCACCCGACGCTCATCCCCTCCGCGAGGTAACAGTCCCTCCGCGAGGTGACAGCTCCCTCCGCAAGGCGACAGCCCCTCCGCGAGGCGACAGCCCCCTCCGCGAGGCGTTAGCGGCACCCGCATACTGCGACTGGCGTTACCGCCCGGCGGTGAGCGACTACTCGCCGACGTACCCGATTGTGCAGGCGTAGCCGGTCGCGGATTGGGCCGGATCCCAACCGGGCACATCGGCGACTACCGTCTTCGCGTTATCCGTGAGCGTCACCTTGCAGGCCTCGATCGTGGATTTCGATTCCGCCGGCACACTGAAGCCGTAGAGGGCATACTTCCAGCTGCTGAGGGTCGGGCCCGGATTACCGCTCTCGAAGTCGGCGATCGCGTGAGCGCTGCCCGATGTCGACCAGGTGAAGCCACTCGAACACGGTTGCGCGGCTACTGTCGCGGCAATCCCCTTGCCGATCACGGACTGGCCGTAGTAGACATTGCCCAGCGTGACATTGATCGGGGAGACGAACTGCTTCCCGGGCGTGCTCGAGGTCAGGTCCATCGCGAGCAGGATGCTTCCGTTGGCGGCCAGCGTGTCGGCGGTGATCGGGGTCGTGCCGACTCCGGTGCCGCAGGTGCTCACGAACTCCTTGATGAGGGATTTGGCGGAGCTATCGCTGTAGGGCAGTGGCTTGTGGGCGGTGAGCCCGATCGCGATGGTGTTGCCGGTCTTGTCCCGCACATTCGCCGTGATCGTGAAGAGCACGTCCTTTGGCGTCGACGCCGCGCTCGAGCTGGCCGAGGGACTCGGCGTCGCCGTCGGTCGCAGGGTCGGATCGGCGTTGGTCGTCGGCCCGCTGCATCCTGCCAGCAGCGCCACCAAGAATGCACCGGTGACCGCACCGAACATCGTCTTGGCTCTCACTGGTGGCTCCTGAGTGCTCGGGGGATCAGTTTTCGCGCGAGGCTCCCTGCGCGGCCGTCACCACGAAGGTATCAGGCTGGCCAAAACCATGTTCCGCGAATGCGCCGTCGATCGCAACCTGAAGGCGGGAAAGTTCATCCGAGCGGATGAGGGCGATCGCCGCTCCGCCGAAGCCGCCTCCGGTCATCCTGGCTCCGATCGCGCCATTCGACTGTGCCGTTTCCACGGCGAGGTCCAGCTCGCGCACCGAGATTTCGAAGTCATCGCGCATCGAGCGGTGTGAGGCGTCGAGCAGATCCCCGATACCCACCGGCCCGAGGTTGCGGAGCACGTCGACGGTGTCGAGCACGCGCTGGTTCTCGGTGACAACGTGACGCACCCGGCGGAAGGTCACGTCGTCGAGGATCTCGCGCGCGCGCGGAAGAGCGTCGACCGTCACGTCGCGCAGTGTCTCGACTCCGAGCATCCGCGCTCCGAGCTCGCAGGATTCCCGGCGCTCGGCATAACCGCCGGTGGAGTGGTCGTGGCTCACGCCGGTATCAATGATCAGCACCACCAGGCCCGCGGCTTCGAGACCGAGGTCGACGATCTCCGACTCCAGGCTGCGGCAGTCGAGAAAAACGGCGCAGTCCTTTTGGCCGAGCAGCGATGCGGACTGGTCCATGATGCCGGTGGGGGCACCGACGACCACGTTTTCCGCCCGCTGGCCGACCTGAGCGAGGACGGGGCGGGAGAGAGTGAGTCGCCAGACGTCATTGAGGGCGATCGCCACCGCGCTCTCGATGGCAGCAGACGAGGAGAGCCCCGCTCCGACCGGCACGTCGGACTCGATGAAGATGTCGACGCCGGGAACGGTAGCGAGCTCCGCCCCGTGTTCGCTGAGGGCCCAGGCGACCCCGAGCGGGTAGGCACTCCAGCCGTGCAGCGCCTCGGGGGCGAGTTCGGCGAGGGGGATTTCCACGACCTCGTCGGCGAAGGAGCTTGCGACTCGGATCACGCGGTCCTCGCGCAGTCCGAGCGCGACAAATGTGCGGCGGTTGATGGCGAAGGGCAGCACGAAGCCGAGGTTGTAGTCGGTGTGCTCGCCGATGAGATTCACTCGTCCGGGTGCTGACCACTGTCCCGCAGGCTCGTAACCGTAGAGCGCGAGGAACTTCGCCTGCACGTCGTCGCGAATGTCGATTTCGGTCACTGGGGGTCCTTTACTCGAGTGAGGGCATCCCGAATGAAGCCGGCCGTCTGTTCGGGGGTGACGTCGCCGATCCAGGCACCCATGGCGGCTTCCGATCCGGCAAGATACTTCAGTTTGCTCTCTGCCCGGCGGGGCGAGGTGACTTGCAACATCAAGCGGATGTCGTCACGACCGGTCGTGACCGGTGCTTGGTGCCACGCTGCGATGTAGGGAGTCGGAGTGTCGTAGAGCTCGTCGATGCCGCGCAGCAGCCGCAGGTAGAGCCCGGCGAGCTCATCGCGCTCCTCGGTCGAGGTGGCCGCGAAGTCGGGCACGTGCCGGTGCGGCAGCAGGTGAATCTCGATGGGCCAGCGGGCGGCGAATGGCACGAACGCTGTCCAGTGCTCGCCGCGCAGAACGACCCGCTCAGACGCAGACTCGAACTTGAGGATCGACGCAAACAGTCCCGGTCCGAAGCGGGCGATCGAGTCGAGCAGCCGGGTCGTGCGCGGCGTGATGTACGGGTAAGCGTAGATCTGGCCGTGCGGATGCCGCAGGGTGACGCCGATGGCCTCCCCGCGGTTTTCGAATGGAAAGACCTGTTGCACGCCTGGGAGGGCCGACAAGGCCTCCGTACGGTCGGCCCAGGCCTCGATCACCGTGCGGGCACGCGAGCGGCTCACGCTGCCGAATGCCCCCTCGTGTTCGGGACTGAACGAAACCACCTCGCAGCGCCCGATCGAGGGCAGGCTGCGGCCGAGACCGATGCTCGTGAGCTCGGCGCTGGTGAAAGCGGCCGCGATCTCCGGGCCGAAGCTCGGGGAGCGATTCTCAAAGACAGCGACGTCATAGTCATCCGGAATCTCCGAGGGGTTCGTAGCACTCGCCGGTGCGAGTGGATCCTGGTCTGTCGGTGGCAGGACTACGCGATTCTGGCGGGCCGCGGCAATGGAGATCCACTCGCCGGTGAGCGGATCCTGGCGCATACGGGCGCTGTCTGGCCGCGGATCGAGGTGACGGGCATCCGGAGCGCGATTTGGCGAGAGTGTCGTGTCGGCATCGTCGAAATAGATGAGCTCGCGACCATCAGCCAGCCGGTATTCGCGTTTGATGATCGATGGCATAGCGACTCTCTGCAGGCGAACCGGGGTGGCATGTCGAAGACACGGGTTTCGAAACCAAATAAACGATACCTGCCATTGACAAGAAAACACAAGTAATCGAAGATGAGCCCATGCCTGATCCGAGATCCAGCCCGCCTGCAGCGGCCCGTCGGGAGCGGATACTGTCAATCATCGAGGAGCGTGGGTTCGCGAAGGTGGCGCAACTGAGTCAGCTCTTCGATATTTCGGAGGTCACCGTGCGCTCCGATCTCGATGCCCTCGCCGAGGCTCACGCGGTTCACCGCGTTCATGGCGGGGCAGTGGCAGGCAGCGGCGCAGTCATCGTTGGCCGGCACGGCAGCCTTGAGCGTGCCTTCGAGCACTCCATGCTCGCGGGTCAACAGGAGAAGGCGCGCATCGGGCGCGAAGCCGCGTCCCTCGTGCAGTCTCACCAGGCCATCGTGCTGGACGTGGGCACCACGACCACCGCAATCGCGTCGGCTCTCCTCGACCGCGACGACCTTCAGGGTGTTGTCGTCATCACTAACGCGCTGAATATCGCGCTGCTGCTCGAACCCGTGATCCCACGATTCACCGTGGTCGTCACCGGGGGTACCGTGCGCCCGCTGCAGCATTCACTCGTCGACCCGCTCGCCGGTGTGGTGTTCGACCGCATCCGAGCCGACCTTGCCTTCATCGGCTGCAGCGGGGTGCATGCCGTCTCGGGCATCACCAACGTCAACCTGCCGGAGGCGGACCTGAAGCGACGGATGCTCGAGGCATCCGCCCGCTGTATCGTGGTGGCCGACAGCTCCAAGCTCGGGATCACCCAGCTGAGTCGCGTTGCGCCGATCGACGAGATAGACACCCTCATCACCGGGGTAGAGGCGGACGCGAGTGAGCTCGGGCTGCTCGTGGCCACGGGTCTCCGCATCGTTCTGGCTCGCTAGGCTGGCCGCATGCGTGCCCCCACCGGAGTTCAGTTCGTCCTCTCGAAGTCCACCCCGCACGGCGAGGCGGTCGCCGTGATCACCGAAGTCGCCGCATCGCTGCGAGTGCTCTCGATCGGCGGTATCGACCTCACCGAGCCCTACGCCGAGCACGCGGTACCACCATTCGGTGATGGCATCGTGCTCGTGCCTTGGCCCAATCGGGTCGAAGACGGCCTGTGGATTCACGAGGGCTCAGCGCAGGTACTGGACATCACCGAACCCGCCAAGCACAACGCCCTGCATGGGTTGCTGCGGGATCGCCCGTACACGGTGGTGGAGCGCACTCCGGATGCCGTGACGCTGGCCGCGACGGTGCATCCGACCCGTGGGTATTCCTTCATGCTCGACACGACGGTGCGCTATGAACTCGTGGACGATGGCATCCGCGTGACCCACGGCGTAGTCAATGTGGGTGAGAAAAGCGCCCCGTATGCGGTTGGAACGCATCCGTTCCTGCGCCTCGGCAACGTGCCGACCTACGAGCTCACCCTTGCGGTGGCCGCCGGAACCCGTTTTGAGACGGATGCCCGGCTCAACCCGATCCGCGAGAGCTCTGTCGACGGTACAGGCTATGACCTGCGCGCCGGTCGGCTGGTGGCCGACCTCGATCTCGACGATGCCTTCGGCGGAGTCACCTCGGTGGACGGGGTGAGCCACCACCGACTCACCGCGCCGGACGGACGTTTCGTGGAGCTGTGGCAGGAATCCGATTTCGCGTATGTGCAGGTGTTCACCACCCGCATCTTTCCGAAGGACGGCGGTCTCGGTACGGCGATCGCCGTCGAACCGATGACCGCTCCGCCCAACGCCTTCAACAGCGGGCAGGGCCTGCGCTGGCTCGAACCGGGCGAGAGCTGGTCGGGGTCGTGGGGTATCCGCTACTCTGGGAGCAACGAAGGGGAGTAGTTCCCTCGCGCCGGGTCACGATGACCGGCGTATTCGGGAGTATCGACATACTGGCAGGTCACAACGACCGGCCCGGTACCCCACCGCAGCGGCGCAGGTTGTCGCTTCGGCGAACGAGACCTTCGGTCCGACAGGAACGTCCGGTGACGCTGGGCGATTCCGAGACCGAAAGGATCCCCGTGAGCGCCACGCGCCCGGACTCGCCCCCCGCTTCCCCCTCACCCTCTGATCTGCGCCGCTGGCGCCAGTACCTCGCCGACGAGAAAGCCGAGGCCGCTGTCTATCGCGATCTCGCCGGCCGTCGTGCCGGGGAGGAGCGGGAGATCCTGCTCGCGCTCGCCGAGGCGGAGGGTCGGCACGAGCAGCACTGGTTCGACCTGCTCGGCGACCAGGTTGGCAAGCCGCGCCGTGGCGACTTCCGTACCCGATCGCTCGGCCTGCTCGCCCGGCGGTTCGGATCGGTCTTCGTGCTCGCCCTCGCACAGCGAGCGGAAGCGCGTTCCCCCTACGAGTCGGATTCGGATGCGACAGCGGCCATGGCCGCCGACGAGCGTATCCATGCCGAGGTGGTGCGAGGCCTCGCTGAGCGCGGACGCACCCGGCTCTCCGGCACCTTCCGCGCCGCTGTCTTCGGAGCCAACGACGGACTCGTCTCTAACCTCGCCCTGGTGATCGGAATCAGTGCGAGCGGGGTGCCCAATCACGTCGTGCTCATCACCGGCATTGCGGGCCTCCTCGCCGGTGCCCTGTCGATGGGTGCGGGGGAATACGTATCGGTGCGGTCCCAGCGAGAGTTGCTCGAAGCGTCGACGCCAGATCCCGAGAGTAGCCGGGCGCTTCCCAACCTCGACGTCGACGCCAACGAACTTGCGCTGGTGTATCGGGCGCGCGGCATGACGCCGATCGCGGCGGCGGCGCGAGCATCCGCGATGCTCGACGCGCACAACGTCGACGACCACAGCCTCGCCGACGGGGATGACCGGAGAGACCCACACGAGTCCATCGGCACCGGCTTCGGTGCGGCAATTTCGAGCTTCTGCTTTTTCGCCTCTGGCGCGATCATCCCCGTGCTCCCATACCTGTTCGGACTTCAGGGTCTCGCGGCCCTCCTGGTTGCAGCCGTGCTCGTGGGCCTCGCACTGCTCGGCACGGGTGCCGTCGTCGGGCTGCTCTCCGGTGGACCGCCCCTGCGTCGCGCCCTTCGCCAGCTCGGCATCGGCTACGGCGCAGCGGCAGTCACCTACCTCCTCGGCCTGCTCTTCGGCACGACGACGGGCTAGTCGCCGTCCGCCGTGCATGCACTCGGTGTGATCCTCGTGGCGGGGGATACGCCCGCTCGCGGCGGTGTCACGCCGCCGTGGCGGGGGGCGTGCTTCCCTCCGCGAGGCGCTTTGGCCGCCGAGACCTAATGGCGTGGCGTCCGTGACTGGCGTGGCGGGGGATACGCCCGCTCGCGGCGGCGTCACGACGCCGTGGCGGGAGGCGTGCCTCCCTCCGCGAGGCGCTTTGGCCGCCGAGAGGGCGACCACCTGGACCTCGCCGTCCGCCGTGCATGCGCTCGGTGTGATCCGTGTGGCGGGGGATACGCCTGCTCGCGGCGGTGTCACGCCGCCGTGGCGGGAGGCGTGCTTCCCTCCACGACGCGCTTTCCCCACCGCGACATGGTGGCGCCCGCCGCGACCTGGTGGCGCCCGCCGCGACCTACTGGCGTAGCATCCGGGACGTCATCGTGTGGTGCCCCTCGCTAAGGGGTATCCGCGATCATGCCTTACGGCTTGAGGATGCGAACCCGGCTGAGCGCGAAAACCACTAGTCCGAACAGCACAGTGAAGACCGCGATCGCGATGCTGTAAGCGGCCACCGAGCCATACCCGGTGGCGGGGTCGAGGAACGGATAGGGAACCCAGCCGTCGGTCGCACCCCGGATCAGGATGACGACCAGCCAGACGATCGGATAGATCAGTACGATCCAGAGCTTGTTGAACGGCAGTTTCTTGCGGTCGGCAAAGAGCACCCAATCCACCAGTGCGTAGATCGGGATGATGATGTGCAGGATATTGCTCGACCATTTCAGGTCGAAAGAGCCCGCGAGGGATGCCCCGGCCAACAGGGTGTTGTAGACGATTCCGACGATCACGATGATTGTGGTGGCGACCGCGCGCAAGTAGATGACCCAGGTCGGTTGCTTCTTTCGGCTGAGGATGAAATAGGCGGACGCGAGGAAGGCAACCATCGTGATGATGTTGCTCTGGATGGTGAAGTACCCGAAGAAGTTGAACGGATTGATGGTCACGCGCCCGGCGGTATAGACGAACTGGCCGATGATGGCACTGAGGATCGCGAGCCCAGCCACGAGCCGCAGTAGTCCGAAGAGTCGCTTCACAGGGGTCCGCCATTCCGAGTAGGGAAGCGGCGCCGTCCCGCTGTATCACCGAGCGTATCGTGTCGAATCACGTGGGCAATACAGGTGTCGCGCTGTGACGAATACACAGAGATGCTGCCCCGTCAACCCCACAGCGCTTTGTTGATGCAACCCGTAGTGTTCGAGTCGTTGCCGGGGACTTCGGCAGCCTCTGGTTTTCCCACATTGAAGGACACGGCGCATGGCCGACAGCAATAAGGATGCCGAGACGACGGCGGCTGCGAGGGCTGTACTCGACGGCTTGCTGGCACGAGTGGCCGGGGGCGACGCCGCGGCGTTCCGGAAGCTGTACGACCTGCTGGCTCCGCGTGTCTTCGGCCTAATCCGACGCACCCTCGTGGACGATGGACAATCCCAGGAAGTAGCGCAGGACGTTTTCCTTGAGGTGTGGCGGTCGGCATCCCGATTCGATGCCGCCCGGGGCTCCGCGACAAGCTGGATCATGATGATAGCTCATGGTCGCGCGGTCGATCGCGTGCGGGCATCCCAAGCCAGCCGTGATCGAGATCTGCGCATCGGAGCGCGCGATCGCGAGTTTCATTTCGATCCGGTATCCGAGGCAGGCGAGCTGTCGGTGGAATCGGCGCGGGTCACGGTCGCACTGGCTCGTCTGACTGTTATCCAGCGCGACGCGATCTCGATGACCTACTTCGAGGGGCTCAGCGGTCCCGAACTCGCTGCGCGCCTCGATATCCCGGTCAGCACGCTGAAGTCACGCCTGCGAGAGGCACTCATCCGCCTGCGTGACGAACTCGGCATCGTGCCGTCGCTCGAAAGGTCGCTCGCGTCGTAGGGCCGGTCTTTCCATAGACTTTTGTCTATGGGAACGAGGGCCGGATCGGCGCGCGAACTCAAGCTACTCGCTGAACCTATGCGGGCTGTCCCTGATCAACACCACGTGAAGGCACTGCTTGATGCCGGGCTGCTCGAGAGGAAGCCGCAGGGCCGCACGGTCTGGTGTGGCCGCGCCCGACCAGGCCGACCGTGTCGCCGAGCTGGTAACTCGGCCGTCGGAGATCTCGATGTCCCGAGCCCTGTTGGACCGCATCTCTGCCGATCTCGCTACGCGCTTCTCCAGCGCCTTCCCTCCGTTACCGCTCGGTTCGCCAGTGACCGGCTAGCGGCACTCGCTATACGGCAGCGCCGCACGCTCGATCACGTGCCCGAAGTGCTCTTCGTGTGCGTGCAGAACGCGGGTCGGTCTCAGCGGGAGGCGGGCATTCTGCGCCAGCTCGCTCGCGAGAGCGTCACCGTGCGCACCGCCGGTACGGCACCGGCCGGCGCAGTGCGGTCGATCATTGTCACCGTCCTCGACGAGATCGGTGTGTCGATCGACGGGGAATATCCGAAGCCGCTCACGGATGATGTGGTGCGTGCTGCCGACGTGGTCGTGACAATGGGATGCGGCGACGTCTGCCCAATCGACCCCGGTCGCCGCTACCTCGACTGGGACATTGAGGATCCGGTTGATCTGCCGCTTGCCCACGTGCGCGACATCCGTGACGACATCGATACCCGGGTGCGCCAGCTGCTCACCACGCTCGCGATGGTATCCCCGTAGATAGTCATTGGCTTTTACCCCCAGACTCCGGGGACGACCATGCTTGGCACGCCCGCCGCGACTTGTCATCTGCATCCGCAATGCACGCCTGCACTGCAGGAGGAGAATGGGCAGTCGGATGGCGCTAGCTACTCTCCGGGCACTGCGGGTATCGAGGGTGAGTATCCGACTGTGCGTCGTTGCATGGGGAACGCAAACTCCCCGACTCGGCGACGCCGGTCGGGGAGTTCGCGGGTGCTGTTACTCGCAGCAGACGCAGCCGTCGGCGCAGCCTGCGTTGCAACAGCTTCCTTCGCAACAGTCGTTCATCGTCGCCTCTTTCCCCACCCGTTGTCTGCGGGTGACCTATTCGCAGCAGCCAGGGACTGTGCAGGTGTCATCAGTACAGGGTGCCGCGTCGTCCACGGCGAGAACAACCTCGGTGAGCGCCCAGATAGCGCGTGTGAGGTGAGGATCAGCGATCTCGTAGCGAGTCTGTCGACCTTCGGGAACGGCGACGACGAGGCCGCAGCCGCGCAAACAGGCGAGGTGATTGGAGACATTGGATCTCGTCAGCTCGAGAGAATTGGCAAGCCGGGCCGGATAACCCGGTGAGTCGAGGAGGCTGACCAGGATCCTCGCGCGAGTCGGATCGGCCATGGCGCGGCCGAGCCGGGTCAGGACGTCGATTCGAGACGCAATAGTCAGCATCCAGTGACTATACAGCCACAGCTGAACGATTTCAATGGTCTCGTGACTATGCCGATAGTGCGCGTCCGGATAGTGCTCATGGCTGTGCGTAATCGCCTATTGAGTATGCGAGTTTCGATGACGGATGCCCGGCCCCACCGGTTCGGGATGCTCGTGTTGATGATGTTCATCGTGTGCCCGAGTGAATGGTGGGTGGTCGTCTCGTGGCGCTCGGTGAGGTGAAGCCAGACTCCCCGGCCCATCAGCAGGGCGGCGATCACCGGGATGACCGTGACCGGCGCGGGCCGTACCCACGTGCCGCATCGCAACGATGAAGAGCACGAGGCTCACCCCGTAAGTGTCGGCGTACTGTTCGGCGCGGGAACACCGATCGCCAAACTGCTGCTCGACAGCGTGAGCCCGTGCCTTGTGGCAGGGCTGCTCTATCTCGGGTGCGGGGCCCTGGCGGTCCGCGGGGGCGGCCGCTGCCAATGTCTCTGGTTCCGGGTGCGGTTGACGTGCAAACGGATGCCGCGGGAATACGGCTCACGCGCTTCTTGCCCGGGTGACGGAGTGAGTCCGCTGACATCGCAGGCGAGAGGGACGTCTGCAGGCGATGAGGGATCGTTTGTTGGGTGCTTCGATGAGCCAGTCGTGCCATATTCCGGTGGCGAGGGCGAGGGCACGGGCGAGGGCGCGTCCGGCGACTCGGGAGTAGACGCCGGGGATGGTGGGTCCGCCGAGTTTCCCCAACCTCGGTTTTTCTTCTTTTCCGGCGAAGCCCTCTTCGGCGGCTTCGCGTTCCCCGATCTTCGGGTTCGCTAGTCCCCAAACGACTGGCATTCGCTCTGGTGTGCAGCTCAGGTAGAGGCGGAATCCCCAGAAGTAGCGGGAGTGAAATGCGCAGTATCCGTATCCGTATCCGTATCCGGCATGCCCGGCCAGGTCGGCGCGCTTCACAGTCTCGTGGGATTTGCCGCACGGCAGCGGGGTGGAATGGATCAGTCTCGTGATCTCGCCCCAGGATGGTGTGTCGTGAGCCAGCTCGGTGATCGCGGGAAAAGCCGAGCCAGGGCATGACCCGGTGTCGGGAAGTCCACACAGCTGGTCGAGCTTGCCCGACGGGGTCACGAGACAATCGATACCGATTACGGTGACCGGGAGAGTCCGATCGAATTCTGCCGCACCTGTGATCTGAGGGTCACGCGTCCAGAAAGTCACGCGTCGACGAGAGGTCGCACCTCACTCGCAATGAACTCGATAAACCGGATGGGATCCGGGTCGTCGGAAGTCGGCTGGAACACAACCGTATCGGCGCCGGCATCCGCCCATCGCTTCACGGCAGCGGCGAACTCGGGGGCATCCCCAGCAACTCCGACATCGTCTGCGGGGTCGAAATTCCAGCGGCGACACTCCGCCTCCCATCGGACGAGCGCTCCCGGGCCGGTCGCGGCCAGCACGTAAACGGTCACCCGGTGGGCATCCGTTCGGCCAGCACGTGCGCGTCCTTCGTCGATTCGGGCGCGAGCGTGGCGCACACCATCAGGGGTAGTTCCTCCCGTGAGAATCGTGCCGTCTGCCAGCTCTCCCGACAGTGCCAGGCCCTTCGGCCCTCCGGTTCCCACCAAGATCGGAACTGTCTCGCTCGGCGGCCAGTCGAGCTTGACCCGATCGAGCTTCACGAATTTGCCCTCGACACTGACCTCCTCCCCTCGCAACAGGGAGCGAAGGGCAGGCACGTATTCGCGCATCAGGGTGAGCGGCGAGGAGACTCCGGCGCCCACCTGCACCATCCAATCCGGGACTCCACTGCCCACTCCGGCGTGAAATCGACCAGGGAACAATCGCTGAACGGTCGCGATCTCCATAGCCGTCACTGCGACATTCCGCAGGGGAATGGGCAGCAGGCCAATCCCGACCCGCAGTCGATCCGTCCATGCCAGTGCCGCGGTCGTTGCAGTCAACCCGCCCTCGAGGAAACAGTCTTCCCACAGCCACAACTCCTCGAGTCCGGCGCGATCCGCCGCGACAGCGACGTCCCGCAGTCGTTCTGGTGGAAGCTGCGGGAGGAACACGGCGCCGAGCACAGTCATCGTCCAACGTTTACACGCGTGACCGATGCGCGCAAGTAACGGGTCAGGGTGGGAGGACATCATCATCGACGAGACGACAGACGACGAACCGAGGCGGACGTATCTCTTTCGACCGACGCTGCCCCCGAATTAGACTCTCTGTGTAAGCACGTCCGGGAATATGCAGCCAGGGCGGTCGAAACCGCACTCGCGCAGTCCTCTCAGGGAGAAAATCATGCCTGCAGTTACCGATACCTTCACCCTGTCGAACGGTGTCGAAATCCCCCGCATCGGCTTCGGCACGTGGCAGATCCCCGACGGCCCGGTGGCCTACGACGCAGTCGCCGCCGCCATCCATGCCGGTTACCGCCATATCGATACCGCGCGGGCCTATGGCAACGAGCCGAGCGTCGGCCGGGCGATTCGCGACAGCGGGATCCCACGCGACCAGATCTTTGTGACCACCAAACTGCCGGCCGAAGTCAAGAGTCGCCGCGAGGCGGAGCTCAGCTTTGAGACGACGATTTCGGCTCTGGGCCTCGACTACGTTGATCTTTATCTGATTCACGCCCCCTGGCCCTGGTCAGAAATGGGGAAGGACTGCCGAGACGGAAATATCGAGGTGTGGCGGGCATTTGAGAAGATTCTTGCCGACGGCCGTTCGCGCTCCATCGGCGTCTCGAACTTCGACCCCGCTGACCTCGAGTCGCTGATCCGTGCGACCGACGTGACACCCCACGCGAACCAAATCCGCTACTTCGTCGGCTACACGCAAAAAGAAACTGTCGACTACTGCCGGGAGCGAGACATCCTGGTCGAAGGCTACTCGCCCCTCGCCACGGGCGCGATCCTCGACAATGAGAACGTGCACGGGATCGCAGCGAAGTATGGGAAGTCGGTGGCCCAGATCTGCATTCGCTACCTTCTGGAGAAAAACATCCTTCCGCTGCCGAAAACGACGACGCCCGGCCGCATGATCGAGAACGCCGACGTTGACTTCACGATCTCGTCCGATGACCTCAAGGCACTCGACGCATTGATCGACACCGCGCCCTAAGGTCTGCTGATCAGCGTCACGCCGACGGCCGATCGAACTCATCGACCATGCCGACACGAACTGGCGTGTGACACGACTTCTCGCAGACCCGCCGGGCGCATGATGAGTGCAGGGCGAACACAGCGGTTCGTGTCGATCGTTTCAGCAGAGAGTACGGGAACGGCTTACCCAGAGGTTGCCACCCCTCGCCCTCGGAGAGCCGCACGGCATGACCCACAATGAGCAGTGAGCGGAGGACTCGTCTGCCGGATTCACCACAGTGCCCCTTCCGTGTGAGCGGGTACTGCAGGAACTAATTACTGGTGACAATTTTTGAGCCGACGAGAGTCCGATTCGGCGCAGAACGGGGTTTCTCGTCCTACTAATCGGTCGGAGTACCTCAGGCACACCCGACCCACACGTGTCGCCGGCACTGGCAAGTACAGCTTCAGTCAGCCCCAGGTCGAACTTTCAGCAGGATTCCTCACTTTTCTGAAAGCGGATCTCGCATTCTTTGACGGGGGAGCAGACCACGAGCTGAGCCGGGGCCTGTGGGCGGTTCCGGCGACTCCCAGATCATCATGACCCGGAAATCGCGGCTCCGACGTTCTTCGAGCACCACTCAATCAGAGGCAAGACTGCCGTCCACGTTGCTCGAATCGTGTCCGGCGCCGCCCCCGAAGGAAGCCGTTTCACGGCCGCATAGTGCTTCAATCGGAGCAACTCGATTGCGGGGTGGTCCCGGTCGAAGCCACGCGGGGCTGTTTTCAACGACGGCCCCGCCACCTCAAAACCGCCCCGCGTGAGCTCGCCCAGGATATCGCCGAGATGCTTCGCGACTAGCGGTCGGCTGTCAATGGCGTGACGGGCCCTGGCCAGTTGGTCACGACTGGGATCGTAAAGCCCTCCCCCGACCTCGAGCCCGGTGGCACTCAGGCTCAAGTACACCCCGCCCACGTCGCCCGCCCACATGCTCGCCGTGGTTTTGTAGGGCGACTTGTCCGCGCTGAACCGAACATCCCGATTGGGCCGCATCACCCGACCAGGACCGTATGTGTCTTGCACCTCGCCCAGCAAATCCTCGAGAGGTTGCCGAATGCTCGCGATGTACTCGTCACGATGCGCCTCGAAAAACGTCTTCGTGTTTTCTTCTGCCAAGCCGGACAGAAAATCGCTGGCGTCTGCGCCAAACCCTGTGAACGTCATAGACAGCATCTTCCTCCCTACCGAGTACTCGAGCCAGAGAAAGGGAACGGATGCCGAAGAGCGCTCTGATCGGTTCGTTCCGATCGACTGACTCGACGAGGATGACGGCGCAAAGGGCGACACAGACCAACGGAGTCGGAGAGGTGACGATCGAGGCTCCCATCGCGATGACCGCTGCGAGATGCACACCGTCTCGGGGGAGACGCTGATCCTCGACACCTCGCCGACCATCGCCGACCATCGACGCCCGGAGCCCGGGCACAGTCGTGACCGCCGTCGGTTCAGGACGCCAGCCACTCCCGCACGTGGCGCGTCATGAATTCCAAGTCGTCGGGGATACCGGCGGGGCTTCCGGCACGGTGGCCCCAGATGCTCGGGATGACAGCGAGCTTGCCGTGGCGCAGGTGCTTCAGTTCGGCCTCGTTGTCGGCGACGCGGAAATAGAGGTCGGTCTCGCTCGGCATGAGGAGGACGCGGGCCTGGATCCCGGCGAGGGCCGCGACGAGGTCGCCCTCGTAGACCGCTCCCCGGCTAATGTCGGCCTCCTGCCAGGTGACCGCCGCGGCGTAGAGGTTCGCCGCGTGATTCTCGCCGAACGCCTCCTCCCAATCGGTGCGGAGGAACGTCTCGAGGTCGGGCGCGCCGAGGGCAGTCTCGAACAGGCGCTCTCGGTAGAAGTCCTGGCTGAGGCCCCAGCCGGCGTAGACGTGCCCGAATGCCTTGAGCGCCGCGACCGGCTCGGCGCTGAAGCGTCCACCGCCCAGGTGCTCCGGCGCCGCCTCGAGGATGCGAAGCAACCCCGAGAGGAAGACACGATTGTGAATCGACGTCCGGCTGCTCCCACAGACCACGATCGCGCGCTCAACGAACTCCGGGAACAGCGCCGCCCAGTGGTAGGCCTGGCCCGCGCCCATCGAGAAGCCGTAGGAGGCCGCGACTCGCGTCACGCCGAAGAACTCCGTCAGGAGGCGGTACTGGGCGCGGACGTTGTCGGCCATCGTGACCGCGGCCGGGTAGTCATCGGTGTTCGACGGGCTCGACGAGAACCCGTTCGAGAACATATCGGGCACGATGATGAACCACTCGGTCGGGTCGAGGACACCGTCGGGACCGATCAGCCACGCCAGGTCGTCGTGCGTGGCGGTGTAGCTGCACGGGTACACGATCACGTTGTCGCGCGCTTCATTCAACGTTCCGTGCGCCTGCCACGTCAGTTGCGCATCCTGAATCGTTCCGCCAAGTTCGACGGCGAGGTCACCGAGCGAGAAGACGCCGTCGGTGACGGGCCAGGCGGCGGTCACCGCAGGATTCCTTCGCGGTGCACCGCGAGGGCAGTCGCTTTGTCGATGTCATGGAGAACGCTCATCCACGTAACCCTACTGTCCAGGTCATCACCCGTCGCCATGTTGAGGTCGGCATAAAAGCCGAACCCTCAGCGATTATTTCGGAGCGGTCCCACTTTACAAGTGGGCGGCGCCTCTACTTTGGGCGGCGTGTTCTGCTTGAAGGATGGCGTATCCGTCGAGGGTGATCCATTCGTTTTTGAAGAATTCAACGTCTATCTGGCTCGACTCTTTCCTCATGCCGACGCCGCGAAGAAGTCGGGCGACGGGGCTGTTGCGGGCGTCGCAGTTGGCTGTGACCCGGTGAGCATTTGCGGCGGTGAAGAGGTGATCAAGCATTCGTTTGAGTACTTCGGTGGCCATACCCTGGTGCTGGCTCGCGGGCGCGAGGGTGATTCCGAGTTCGAAGGTGTCGGGCAGGTCGGTCAGGGCGTGAACGGCCACGTCGCCCTGCAGTTTTCCGGAGCCGAGATCATGAATGGCGAGTTGGAGCCACTCTCCACGATCAGGAAGGTCGGAAGACGGTTGGGATGCGATCAGCTGCGCTGCTTCCACGTCGCTGTAGGTGGGCTCCCAGCCTTGCCAGCGAGCAACATCCGGATCCTGCCGGTAGGCAACGAATCCGGCCGCATCGTCGGCGCCGACCGGGGTGATGGGCAGCCTGGACGTCGTCAGCGGGTAGGGCATCGAATGAAATGCACTGGCCGACGGAAGGATAGGGCAAACGCTGACCGGGCTCGCGGATCGCACGTCCGTAAGCGGGACCAAGGATCACGGCCGAGGATTTCGAGCAGGTCAGCGAGGGTCGACGCCCCGCGATCGGTTATTTCAGCAGGCCGTTCTTCGTGAGCCAGTCCTTCGCCGCCGTTACGGCCTGAGCCTTCTCCGATCCTTCGACGCGGTCCCGCAGCGCGATCAGATCCTTGGTGCTGAGAGCGGCCGAAACCCGGTCGAGTACCTTGGCGAGTTTCGCACTGTAGATCTTCGAGTTGAGCAACGGCAGCACGTTCTGCGCAGCGATCAGATTCTCTGGATCCTTCAACACCAGGAGCTTCTTGGCGACGAGATCAGGAGAGGTCGTGTAGATGTCGGCCACCTGCACCGCGTTGTCGACGAGAGCCTTCACCGTGTCTGGTCCGCCGAAGTCCTCGATCGGTACGAACGTCACAGCCTTGATCTTGTAAACCGACTTCAGGCCGGGAATGCCGTACCCGAGCTCGCCGAACTGCGGATTGGACCCCAGACTGAATGGCTCAATCTTTGTGAGGTCACCGATGGACACGAGTCCCTTGTTTTTCGCGAGCTCCTGAGTGACGACGTAGGCGTCTTTGTCCTCGGCCGGCGCTGGGGTGAGCACGCGGAACCCCGTTGGCACCTTGGTCGCGAGCGCGGCATTCACCTCGGATGTAGTGCGGGCGGTGTTCTTCGTGTCGTAGAAGAACAGCAGGTTGCCGTTGTACTCCGGCATGAGGTTGATCGACCCGTCCTTGAGCGCCGGAATTGTGGTCTGGCGTGGTCCGAGATTGAACTTCGTCTCGACCGAGAAACCCGCGTTCTTGAGGGCAAGGGCATAGATGTTGCCGAGGATCTCGCTTTCGGGAAAGGCGAATGAGCCGACGACGATCTTCGAGCCTTTCGCGGAGTCGGTCGATGAAGTACCGGTCGGGTCGGAGGTGGCGCACCCGGCCAGTGCAAGGAGCGACCCTGCTGCGATGACCGCGGTGGCGATCCGTGTTCTGCGGTGTGCTGCGAACATTAGTTGTTCCTCTCGTCGGCGGGAGTTTCCGCCACCGTGACCGGTCTGAGTGACCGGCCGCGGACGTGTGTTTTTTGCGCGCGTGAACCGGAGGATCCACGTCTCCTGGTCAGGCGCTGGGCGAGCGCGAAGATCCCATCGACCACGAGCGCGAGGACCGTGACGAGAATGGCGCCGCCGAGGATGCGATTGTTGTCGTTGAGTCCGATACCGCTCGAGATGATGGATCCGAGGCCGCCGAGCGAGATGTACGAGGCGATCACGGCGGTCGCGATCACCTGCAGCGCGGATGCACGAACACCACCAATAATCAGCGGGAGGGAAAGCGGTATCTCGATCTGCGTGAGCACCTGCAACTCGGTCATGCCGCTCGCGCGTCCGGCATCCACCGTCTGGCTGTCGACCGATTCGACACCGGCATACGCGCCGGCCAGAATCGATGGGATCGCCAGGATGACCAGTGCGATTATCGAGGCAACGAACGCGGCCCGTGTGAACGGCACTGTCGCCCCGACGATGACGAAGAGGGCCATCAGCAGGCCAAGTGTCGGGAGTGCCCGCATCCCACCGGTGAATCCGATCACCAACTGGCGGCCGCGCCCGGTGTGTCCGATGTAGAAACCGAGCGGAAGCGCGATGCTCGCTGCGATCACGACTGACACGACCGTGTAGAGCAGGTGCTCGCCGATCCGATCCTGGATCGGAAAGGGGTTCTGAGCCCCTGGGACGTAGTTTGCGGGATCCAACAGCCAGCGGAAGGCGTCCAGAAAGAATTGCACGGGTCAGCCCACCTGTCCGACGGGAAGGACACTTCGGCGCCGGATCCAGCCATCCCGCCGCGTCCAGGGCATGACCACCCGGCCGAGAATAACGAGCACCACGTCGAAGACGAGGGCGATGACGAGGCTCGCCACGATTCCGGCGATGATCTCCTCGAGGAAGTCGCGTTGTTTGCCGTTCGTGAACAGGTAGCCGAGGTTCGCTGAACCGATGATCGCACCGACCGAGACGAGCGCAATCGTGCTTGCCGAGACTACGCGGAGGCCCGCGAGCAGGACCGGGCCAGCGAGAGGAAATTCCACCAGCCAGAATCGGGTCCAGGTGGAGTACCCCATGGCCGTGGCGGCCTCGATCGCATCCGCTGGCACGGCCGCGAGGGCGTCTGCCGCGGTGCGAACCATCATCGCAATCGCATAGAGGGTCAGCGCCACGACGATGTTCCGGTCATCGGTGATCTTCGTCCCGAGCACGTAGGGCAGGATCACGAAAAGCGGAAGCGAGGGGATCGTGTAGAGGAGACTTCCCCCGCTGATCACGACCGACCGCAGGGCCGGCCGCCTGTTGGCAATCCAGCCGAGTGGTACAGCGATCGCGAATCCGAGCACAATCGGAACAATGCTGAGTGCAACATGATTGGCAGTGAGCCCCGTGATCAGGCCGAAGTTCTCGATGAACCAGATCATCGGACTTCCCTCATCGATCGGCCCCGAGAATTCCCGCGGGCCGCCCGTCACCATCGACGATGAGGGTCGCGCTGTCTCCCTCGCGATGCTGGAGATGCAGGGTGCGCTTTCCCCTGTCCGCACCGATGAAAGTCGCGACGAAGTCGTCCGCTGGGTTTGCCAGAATCTCGGCCGGAGTCCCCACCTGCGCGATCACACCGCCGGTGCGGAAGATCACCACCTGGTCGGCGATCGCGAACGCCTCGTCGATGTCGTGTGTGACAAACACTGTGGTCTTGCCGAGCTCACGCTGCAAGCGGTTGAGTTCGACCTGGAGTTCCGCCCGGACAATCGGGTCGACCGCCCCGAACGGCTCATCCATGAGAAGGATGTCCGGGTCGCTCGCGAGAGCGCGCGCAACTCCGACGCGCTGCTGCTGGCCGCCAGAAAGCTGGTCCGGATACCGCTCTGCGAGCGATCGGTCGAGTCCAACCGTATCGAGCAGCGTGAGCGCGTCCCGGCGGGCCACCCGCTTCGGCACACCGTTCAACCGAGGTACCGTGGCGATGTTGTCCACCACCCGCCGGTGCGGGAGGAGTCCGGTGGCCTGAAGAACGTAGCCGATCCGTCGGCGAAGCAAAACCGGATTGAGGCCGGATATATCCTCACCGTCGATCAGGATGCTACCGGCGGTGGGGTCGATCATCCGGTTGATCATCCGGAGCAGTGTTGTTTTGCCTGACCCGGACGACCCGACGAATACCGTCGCCTTGTGCGAGGGAAGCACAAGGGAGAAGTCATCGACAGCAAGGGTGCCACCCGGAAACCGCTTTGAGATGTTCTGGAATTCGATCATGACGGGCGGTTCATTCCTGGGTCTGCTGCACGATTAGGTGACATCTGAATTGGCTTGCCCGATTGGGTGGCCAGGAGGGATGTTGTTGTGCCTCAGCCCTATTCCCATGAGTTCCGTGAAAATATTCTCGGTATTGCGCGTGATCGTGAGCATAATGTGACGAATCGAGCAGATCGCGAAAGATTGGGATGTTCACAGGATGACGTTGAAGCAATGGTTGGCGTGCTGCAGTCGATGGCGGGGCTAGGCCTGGCCAGAGTCGGAATCGCGCACAATGCGGTTGGTTCTGCGGCAATTGTGCGCAAAACGTAGGCAAACCCGTCCAAGGAGTCGCGCTGAGTCGCGCTGAGTCGCGCTGAGGCCTCGGCGTCTGATCTACGGTCCCCGCAACTAAGGAGGTTGGGGAGGGGTGGGCCCCGTCGGGCTCGAACCGACGACCCACGGATTAGTCGATGGGCCAT
>ENA-OFCI01000473-OFCI01000473.1-metagenomes-genome-assembly--contig:-NODE-473-length-24214-cov-3.523987_pt1 | contig 24214 bp, 24 predicted proteins | sample MGYA00153391_OFCI01 | MGnify analysis MGYA00153391
GCGTTCCAGAACTAACACTCGCTTGCCGCGCAATTGTGTCATGAGGCTGGCAATAGTGAGCGCACCCATCCCTGAACCAATTAGAATCAAGTCGTAGGATCGATCGAGATTTTCCGCAGGAGCGGCTCCGCCAACTGTGGATTGAATCGCATTACTCATAAAACTAGCCTCAAGTAAAATGGGAAGTTTAATCCCCGATCGAGGGTTAAATTTCCCACACCAGAACGCGATTGGAAAAGCATTTCTATCTTAGAGATTGCTTTATACCTTTAAGACTGCCATTCTGGACTGTCCGAGATGAAGATGTTCGCGATAATGACCATCTAGCCAACAGATTGGTAATGATTCTTCCGAAGGAAATCTCATTTCTGCTTTAGGAAATAAGGCGGGATCTTGCAGTTCTTCTCCAGCATGAGCCATGCCGAGCACCTCAGTCTTAAAGGGATCGAATAGATCGCTGAGTTCGAGAATTTCAACAAGTACTTGAGTGGGTCGATGTAGTAAAAACATAGAAGACCTCTCTCGATCTGAATATGGGTTTAAAGTACACACTGATAAATAAGTTTAGTGTCTGCTTATTTACTACTGTAGGGTGAAGGTATGAGGAACTCGTGAGGATTTATTAGATAATCTGTGTTTAAAATCTAAATTCTTAATAGATTTTATGAAGTATATCGATCGGGGTCGCCGAATTCGTTTTGAATTAATCCAAAACTAGCTCGTTAAATCTACGATTGTGCGATCTAACATTGAGAATTGCGGGTCGCTGCATTTAGTAATTTACACACTTCTCCGTCAGTGGTTTGAGTAAAATCCTCATACCAGAGACCGATCCCAGAAAAATGTTCGGGGGTCATCAAGCACACCATCTCATCGACTTCAGCACTCAATTCATTGCAAGTGTCCAGCGGCGCGACTGGAACGGCAATAATTAGCCGCTGCGGTTGCTGGTGTTTCAGAACTCCAATGGCTGCTCGCATCGTCGAACCTGTTGCCAAACCATCATCTACCAAAATGATAATCCGATCGCGGATAGTTGGTAGTGGTCGCTCGCCCCGATAGATGCGATCTCGCCGTTGTAACTCCTGGAGTTCCCGCTCGCCAACTTCTGCAATGGTATGTCCAGAAATGCGTAGCCAGTCGAGTAGATCTTGATTCAAAACCTGCACCCCACCAGAGGCAATCGCCCCCATCGCCAGTTCTTGATGTCCGGGAACGCCCAGTTTCCGCACCAGACAAATATCCAAGGGCGCGTTGAGTGCTATGGCTACTTCAAAGGCTACAGGTACGCCGCCGCGAGGAATTCCGAGCACGAGGACATCGGGGCGGTTGGCATATTGAGTAAGTTTACTCGCCAATAATTTTCCAGCTTCAGTGCGATTGCGGAATCGGGTCTCAATCGTCATTACTATTACCTCCTTCAAGTCAAATAGAAGATCGTCAATTTGGACTCTAGATCGATAAGTTGAGGAACTCGTGAGGTCGATCGAAGCATATCCCATTTTAGTGCGTTCACCCTGTCAAGAGGATTCACCTGTATCGTGATCGATAGTTAATTTTACTGGTTTACAGCGTTTAACCTGTGTTTGGATGCCTTGAGCAGATTCATTCATTCTCTAAATCTTCCACATAGTCTTTCACCGCTCCCTCAGCCTGAGTTGCATTAACAAATGGGCCGAAATAGTAAGTACAATTTGGTTGAACGGTGAGAACTTCAATCCACCAAGCTCGACCACAACAATCGAGAGTGTCAGTCCAAATGTCTAAGATTTTTGTTGCCATTTTGTGCAGACAAAGTGAGATTGATAATGAATAATCGAATCCAAAGCTCTGGGAGTTGAAAGTACAAGATTAAACTGCATCTTGTTAATTTTACTGTTGTGAATTTTCTTGTAAATGTTGTGGATTAAAAATCTTCCCAATCTCTACCGTGCGAGGATCGATCGAAATCTCTCCAGTTTGTAGCCAGGTAGTTAATAGTGGTGGGACGTTTACCCGATCGAGATAATCATGCAATTTCTGACCATCGAGAATTTCCCGTTCTAGTAACACTTGTGCCACCTCTTTAAGTAGTGGCTGATTGTGCACTAGAATTGCACCAGCGATGTGATGGGCATTGTCAATCAGGTGTTTGACCTCTCGATCGATCTCGGACTCGACTTCTGGACTGAGGGGACGACGGGGATTGCCCCAGCCGCCGAGAAATTGACTGGCGGATCTGTCGAATGCCATCGGCCCAAGCTGTTTGCTCATCCCATAAATCGTCACATAGCGATCGGCTAAATCTGTAGCTTTTTGGATATCATCGCTGGCTCCAGTTGAGACTTTGCCCATAATCAATTCCTCTGCCGATCTGCCGCCCAAGAGCATGGCAATCTGACCGCGCAATTCATCTTCCACCATCAAAAAGCGATCTTCTTGGGGGAGTTGGAGGGTATAGCCCAGCGCAGCAACGCCACGAGGGACGATCGAGATTTTTTCGATCGATCCCGATCCTGGCATTAATGAACCCACAATTGCGTGACCGACTTCGTGATAAGCTACCGTTTCTTTTTCCATCTCATTCAAGACGCGAGATTTCTTCTCTAGTCCAGTCAGGATGCGCTCGATCGCCTCTTCAAAGTCGGACATGGTGACGGCTTCTCGATCGTGACGAGCAGCCAATAGAGCCGCTTCATTGACCAAATTAGCCAGATCTGCGCCTGCGAAACCAGGAGTACGGGCGGCTAATTTGAGTAAATTCACATCATCCGACATTTTCACATTGCGGGCATGGACGACCAAAATTGCCTGCCGCCCGCTCTTATCTGGTCGATCGACTACAATCTGGCGATCGAACCGTCCAGGGCGCAGCAATGCTGGATCGAGGACTTCGGGGCGGTTGGTAGCAGATAGTAAAATCACCCCCGTATTGGCAGCAAAACCATCCATTTCCGACAACAATTGATTCAGCGTTTGTTCGCGTTCATCATTCCCGCCCATCGGGGAATTTGCACTAGAGCGGGATTTGCCCAAAGCATCCAATTCATCGATAAACACGATACAGGGAGCCTGCTGTTTAGCTTGCTCGAATAGTCCCCGCACTCTGGCGGCACCGACACCGACAAACATTTCGATGAATTCCGAACCGGAAATACTAAAGAACGGCACCCCAGCTTCACCTGCGATCGCTTTTGCCAACAGGGTTTTACCAGTTCCTGGCGGCCCAACTAACAACACGCCCTTGGGAATTTTTGCTCCCAATTTGACATACTTATCGGCATGTTTGAGAAAATCGACGATTTCTTGCAGTTCAGCTTTTGCTTCATCGACCCCAGCCACATCATCAAATGTCACCCCAGTATCACCTGCGGTATAGGTTCTGGCCTTACTCTTGCCCATACCTAAGATGCCCATTCCGCCTTGTCGCTCGGCACCACTAAATCTCGACCAGAGTGAGAGCAACAGTAAAGGGAATATAAACCAACTCAAAATCGACCAAACCCCACTCAGGGGGCTGGGTGCAGGTACCGAATATTCGACCTGATGAGCGCGGAGGATTTGAGCTAGTTCGGGATCTTCAGCTAGTCGTCTGGTGACAAAGATATTTTTGGCTTCAGTACTTTTGGATTTAGCGACAGGGGCTGATTTCAACTCGTACTGAATTTCTTGGTTATCGATTGTTGCCTTAACTACCTGTCCAGATTCTACCTGTTGGATAAATTCGCTATAAGACTTGCGGGGATAGCTCTGCCCCGACCATACCATCACAATTAGCAGCCAAATCAGGAAGATTAAACCACTCGGAATCGGCGAGTTGAATACTGTAGCTTTACGGTCGTTGTCAATCGGCATAGATCGACCTTCCTTGGATACAATGGAATCTAAGTTCCACTGTAGGACTCAAATCCAAGGAACTTGTGAGGAAATCAAATTGAATTGTCAGAGCGAATGATTTTGACGCGCCAACGATACCAGATCGTAACGTTTGCCAAAGTCATTCCCAGACAGGAGTTCGGCGACTTGCTTAATCAGTCCAATATCTCTCATTAAATTATAGCTGTTTGATTTAGACCAAATCAGTTATTTGCACAGCATTCGATCGGCACAATAAAAATTGCAATTAATCCTCACAAGTTTCTCATGTCGATCGACTAATCTTAGATTGTCAAGAGTTTTAAATGTAGCTTGGTAAAAAAGATGAAAAATAACTTTGCTTTAGATAACAAGCTTTGGATAACTATAATTATTACTCTACTAATGACTTTCCTGATAATGTCTTGGACGTACTATAGCTAGCAATCTCAATTTCCTGAGTTGGGTTAGCCCAACTCAGGAGCGATCTGATTCTATCTTGGACGTAATTGTCCGGCGATAATGCTTCATCCATCGATAAGCAACGAGATTTAAAAGAATACCGATCGCAACTAAACCCGTCATTAATACAATTTGATACCACGCGATCGGTGTAACTGATAAATCAGCGATGAGGTGAGCAATATTGAGCAAAGAATAGATAACCGTCAGCCAAAAATGACCGATTCGATAGCTTTTACTATCCGTAAAAGTTGACAGAACGATCGCACATAGCGGCGGCACAAAGAAGAACAGCATTAGCCATAGAACCCAAGAAATATCCTGAGTGTCATGGGAATGAGCGATACTTTGACCATGAAATAGCGGCATCAATCCCAGATCGGTGTGAAATAGTAATGCTAGCAAAAAAGCTGTCCAGAGAGCAGATATTTGGTTGGGATAGTTTGACTTCACCTTGGCTACTCCTGTGGCAGCTAATAATAGTGGATTTTAAAGAGCCACCACCGCACTGATTTAGGTATGGTGGTGGCTCAAACTAGCCAATCGGAGGAACTCGATCTGCCGATAGTACTAGTGGAAAGTTGTGGACATTGGGTGCGTGCATACCCTGTAGTCCCAAATCAGCACGGTTAATGAGATCGGCATTGGTACGGATTACTTTGCCTTGGCTGTCCAAGATCGAGTGATTAAAGTTAAAACCATTCAATCCAAATGCCATCGTACTCACGCCTAATGCGGCAAACCAAATACCTACTGTGGGTAAGGCGACAAGTAAGAAATGGAAACTACGGTGATTGCGACTGGCAAACACAGGTATTAACAACCGACCGAGAAACCCACTATGTCCAGCTATGTAGTCATAAGTAGGGTAGGCTTGACCGAAATCATAGCCATTATCGATCGACTCATTTTCATCAGTCTCCCGAATCAGGGTAGATGTCACCAGGGAACCATGTAAGGCACTCAGTAATGCTCCACCAAATACACCCGTGACTCCCAACATGTGGAACGGGTGCATCATAATATTATGATCTCCCTGAAATGCCAGCATGAAGTGAAATGTACCCGCAATGCCCAAGGGGAGACCATCAGCAAAGCTGCCTTGCCCGATCGGATAAACCAACAGCACCGCTGTTGCTGCCGCTACCGGAGCCGAAAAAGCGACCGCAATCCAAGGTCGAGCACCTAGTCGATAGCTCAATTCCCATAGCCGTCCCATGTAGCACCAAATACCAATCAGGAAATGAAATACGATTAATTGATAAGGGCCGCCATTATAGAGCCATTCATCGATCGAAGCAGCATCCCAAAGTGGGTAAAAATGCAATCCGATTGCAGCAGAAGTTGGCACAACGGCGGCGGTAATTAAGTTGTTACCAGCTAGTAGCGCGCCACTAATGGGGTCGCGGATGCCCTCCATATCGACACCAGGGGCGGTAGTAAAGGCGATGATAAAGCAGGTAGTAGCTGTCAGTAGGGTGGGTATCATCAACACGCCAAACCAACCGATGTACAGCCGATTGTCGGTGCTAGTCACCCATTGACAAAACTGTTCCCAGCTACCCAGACTACTCGATCGCTGCCGAGTTTGAATCGTAATACTCATTAGTTAAACCTCCTAAAGTGGTTTTATCTACTGTCATCACTTATCCATGAGATTATTCGTGCTTTTCCAGTACGATCGTTAGATGAGCAACCATTGCGCCAATTGCACCAACAGCCGCCATAACTGGAAATAGAGCCGCACTGATAACACCACCAACTACACCAACGGTTAGGGGAATTTCAATTAGTACCCGCCCTTCTTCATTTTTGAGAATAATTCGGCGAATATTGCCTTGATGGATAAGTTCTTTAATTTTGACGACGAGATCGTCACCATAAATGGTAAATTCTTCGATTCCAATCTTTTCTGCTGGTTGCAATTCAGGCTCTGTAGTTACTAATTCAGCATGAACTTTTTTGATGTTTCTTTCAGAATCAACAGGTGCGTTCATAATCTACTCTCCATTGCTGGTTGCACCTATTAGATTAGATGATAATGTTGAGGAACTTGTGAGTTTATCTAATTCCAGATTTTGATTACTAATTTCGATGAAAGTCGAAATTAGTAATGTTCTCAGTATTTTATGGATTTAGTGGGAAATCAGCATCAAACTGACTACGGGTAATCGGTTGACGCAAAATTAATCCTTCGCCACCTAATGGATGTTCTTTGTCGATCGATTGTCCTTCGACAGAGAGAAAAACCTTTTGATGAGGATCTAGACTTGTAGCGGTATAAATCGTCTGTGCAACTCGATAAATCATCGATGTACTACCGCCTCCAGCGCGAAATTCTCGTGACAGATCGATATGCACCCCATCAGATTTAACTTGCAAACTCCGCAGCTTAGTACCTTTGGGAATCGTACTACTCAAATTGTCACTGGGTTGGGCTGCTAGCAACTTTGTTATGGCAGTCGTTAATACTTGCTGTGGTGTGGAACCAGATGTGTTTGATGGTAATGATTTTGCAACTAGAGTTAGTTTATTTTGACTCGATCGTAACCAATAAACTTGCGGCTGACCTGCTTGAATCTGATTATTTGGAGTAGTTGTGGAGGTTGTGACTGGAACCGACGATCGTTTATGCTCAGGGGATAACAAAATACTTCCCGCCCAAACACTTAAAGCTATAAATGTAGTAAGTAATAGAGATCGCTTGACAGCAGATTTATTGCTAAAAAGTCTTTTCATATTTAACCTCAATCCTGTAATTTTGAGTTGTGGATATCACCATCTGGTGCTGTTTCTAGTCCATCTCGACTTGTCATCAATTCTTGTAACCGTTTGATAAATCGGGCTACTGGCGCACCATCTGTTGTTACATCATGGTCGAACATTACTGTCAAAGAGAAATATCTGTGGTTTTATTGGTAGTTGCGGTCATGGCAATCTCCTGAAGAAATGTATCTGTAGCTTCAAGATAAATCTTGAACTTGAGGAACTTGTGAAGATCTTCTTATCCTCACAAGTTCCTCAGGATTTAACACTAACCTCATAATTGAGTCGCCGATCGGCGGTGGAAACATCGCAGGTACACATTATGAATAATCCAACTCTAGCCGCCCCAGTAGCGGCTGCTCCAGAGATATTAGATATCCAGCAAACTGCCTGCTGTATCGTCGGTGGTGGCCCTGCTGGAGCTGTATTAGCCCTACTTTTAGCCCGACAGGGGATAAAAGTTATCTTGATTGAAGTTCATCGGGATTTAGACCGAGATTTTCGGGGTGATACGATTCACCATTCGACGATGGAAATTATGGCAGAATTGGGTTTAGCCGAGCGATTGTTAGCTCTACCTCACACCAAGATTTCGGAACTTAATATTCAACCACCCAGCGGTGAGCCATTTCATGCTGATTTTCGAGGATTAAATACCAAATATCCATTTATTACTGTGATGCCCCAGGTGAAGTTTCTGGAGTTTATCGTCGCTGAATCCGAACAATATCCGAACTTCCAAGCGATAATGGGTGCGAATGTCCAAGAACTAGTGACTGATGGCGATACAATTTGCGGTGTTCGCTATCGAGGACACGGCGGCTGGCACGAAATTCGCGCTGTACTGACAGTAGGTGCGGATGGGAGACACTCCAAAGTGCGGGAATTAATCGGGGAGGTTTCGATCGGAAATACACCCCCGCTCGATGTCTTGTGGTTCCGACTCCCACGCCATCAGAGTGAACCAGTAGGGTTGAGTGGACGGATTGGAAAAGGTGCGATGATGGCATTACTAGATCGAGGGGATCTGTGGCAAATCGCCTATATTTTTCCCAAGGATGGTTATCAACAAATTCGTCACGCGGGATTAGCAGCATTGCGATCGTCAATTGTCGCAACAGCACCGGAGCTTGCAAATCGAGTCGAGCTACTCCAAGATTGGTCGCAAATTGCCTTTCTCTCAGTCGAATCAGGACGAGTCGATCGATGGTATCGATCTGGTGCATTATTAATTGGTGATGCTGCCCATACGATGTCTCCTGTTGCTGGCGTGGGGATTAATTATGCGATTCAGGATGCAGTCGTCGCAGCAAATCTACTCAGTCAGCCGCTCAAATCTGGTGCTGTCAAGGTTGCAGACTTGGCAAAAGTTCAACGTCAGCGCGAACTACCCACGCGGGTTATTCAAGGTTTTCAATCGATCGTCCAACGCCGAATCATCGCCCAAGCTTTAGCCACCACCGACACAGAGTTCAAATTGCCCTGGCTAATGCGTTTACCCTGGTTCCGTTATCTTCCACCACGTTTAATCGGTTTGGGGGTATTTCCAGTTCACGTTCGATGTTAATAAATAACCTTGCTTGAATAATTAACGGTTGCGATTAGGGATGACTGATAAATGTTGGACAAAGAGGGAATCAAAAAATATGTAATGTTATACGATCAGATTCTGCGCGACCATCAAATCGTTGTCACCGATGAAGATCTCCACAATATTTATCAGTTGATATTACTAACTTTCGCTCTTGACGATCTATATGACTCGATTCTCCATTCGCGCAGCGTTCCGCAGGAAAGGAGAGGCTTCTGTGCAGGCAGAGGCTACGCCAACGCCAACGAGTGTTCTCCCGATTCTCTTTCAGAGACGCTACGCAAACGAATTAAGGTAGCAAAAATCAAACAAGCGATGATTTCCTTGATGCCAGAGCGTCATCCGATCGCCTTAAATTCAATCGATTTAGTATTTGAGGCAATGGAGGAGGAAGCTCATTCCGATCTAAGTGGATCTTTGAATCGCTATTTGAGTGTTTGTGGTAAAAGCATTGGTGCCCAACTTATTGCAGGCTATTTGGCAAGCAAAAACCAGATTGAATTGAAGATCTGGCTTTCAGATATCATAGTTAAATTCAATGATGATGTCAACGATATAATCCGATTGGCAAATGACTATTTGGATGTAACTGTTGATGCGAAACGAATATCTGAAGAAGTCTCTCAGCTCAAAGCTATAAAATTCTTTCACTGTAAGTTTGAATTCAAGGCTTATTTATCTGCTAGATATATCTTGCACAAAGCTCGCTATTATCTTTATTCGATTTATTTTAGATGTTTGGATATCTCTCACCACCAGGAAGATTATTTGATTGCAATTAAATGTATTGAGTCGGCACTTGATTTTGCGGTCAAAGCTTATATTAACGATAAAAAGTCATTTCGAGAACCAGCAATTTAAGTCGAAATCACGCTACCCTTCCCAACAAGCGATCGCACACAAATCTAGAGGGGTAGGTTTATGCCAAGACACCCGCTAACATAATTAACTTACCTCGATCGACGCATTTTATTGCGGATCGTATCGACAACAGCGTAAGCAACTGGGATCACCACCAAACTCAACAACGTCGAAGACATCAACCCGCCGATAATGACGATCGCCATCGGTGCCCGTAGCTCGGCACCTGCCCCCAATCCCAGCGCGATCGGTAGCATTCCCAAGATCGTCGCGGCGGTAGTCATTAAAATCGGCCGTAGCCGTACCAAACCTGCGCGGAGAATGGCTTCGTGGCGATTCAGCCCTTGCTCTCGCAGTTGATTGATATAGTCCACGAGTAAGATCGCGTTTTTGTTAACTAATCCCAATAAGAAGATGATGCCAATCACCGAAATCATCCCAAAGTCGCTGCGGGTAAAGAACTGAGCCAGTACTGCACCGACGATCGAGAGGGGTAGGGCGAGGATAATCACGAGCGGATCGACCCAGGAACGAAATAGCAGGAACAGTACGCCCAATACACACAGCACTGAGAGGGCGATCGTCACCCCAAAGCCACTAAAGGTGTCTGCGGCACGTTCGGAGTCTCCGCCGAGGCTGAGTTCGACCGTCTTGGGTAAGGTCGTTTTCGCCTCAGCTACGACTCGATCGGTTGCTGCGCCTAGTGTCAGCCCTTGACCGAGATTGGCACTGATATATGCCACTCGCTTCCCATTGAGGTGTTCGATCTCGCTCGCGGATTGCGCTCCTGTACTGGTGACATCGACGAAGCCAGGGAGATTTTGGACTTTGGCTTTGAGGGTATTAGTCGCCTGTTCTAATACTTGAAGATCTTCGGAGCGGAGCGCAAATTGCAGCGGTTTTTCGCCGCCAGTATCGACAAACGGAATATCCTCGACACTGGTAGTCACATCAGCAATCTTGGGCAATCGATCGCGCAGTTGATGTTGTTGTGCTAAGGTATTGAGCTGGCGATCGTGACGCATTTTGACATAGAGAGTACCGCGATTTGGTTCGCCTTGGCGAGAACCCACTGTAGTAAATACTGTTTCGACATCAGGGGCGCGTCGCACTTCGCTCTCTATTTTCCTAGCGATTTCCAAGGATTGCGCGAGTGTAACCGTTGGTGCTGCTTGATAAACAATGTTAAATTCCCCCCGATCCAAATGCGGAATAAAACCTTTGGATAGAAACGGAATCAGTCCGATCCCCCCACAGAAGCTCAGTAGTGCCAATCCTAAGACGATGCCTCGGTGCGCCAAAGACCAAGTGAGTAGTCCCCGATAGCCGTCCATAAACCGGAGCCAGAAGCGGGATACCCGTTGCGTCGGGCTGCGCTTGAGCCAGTAGACGGCAAGTAAGGGCGACAAAGTACGCGCCACCAACAGCGACGTAATCACGGCGGCGGAGATCGTCAAACCAAAGGGGCGAAAAAATTGACCCAGCACTCCACCCATCAACCCGACAGGCAAAAATACAGCGACGATCGTCATCGTCGTTGCTGTCACCGTCAGCCCGATTTCATTGGTAGCATGAATCGCGGCTTCGCGGGGCGGTTCGCCCTCTTCGAGGTGCCGAGTGATATTTTCGACATCGACGATCGCATCATCGACAATAATCCCAATCACCAACGCCAGTGCCAACAGGGTAATCGTCTCTAGATTGAAACCATAAATCGCCATCACGATAAATGTCCCCAATAGGGAAGTCGGAATCGCCAGGGCAGAGATCGCGGTTGCCTGCCAATTTGTCAAAAACAGATAGATGACCACAGTAGACAAAATCACAGCTAGCACCAATGCTTCGATCGTCGCCGCCGTCGCCTCCCGAATATACGTCGCTTGTGTGGCAGCCAGTTCGATCTGCACGTCGGTAAATTGGCTGCGGAGCCTCCCCATTTCCCGCTCTACGCTGTCAACTACCTCCAGCGTATTCGCAGTACCGCGCTTGACCACCTGTACCGCTAACACGTCTCGATCGTTCAGCCGCACCGCCGTGGGCGGGTTCGTTGCTCCCAATAGCGTGACTTTGAGCACCCCAGGCAGTTTACCGATCGCGGGGACGATCTGCGTCTGGGCAACCTGAGCCAGACTAGCTAAATCTTGCTTGGAACCGTACAGCGCATAACTTACCACCGCTGACTCGTTGAGGTTGAGCGCGATTACCCGCACATTCGGCGTGAGGTTGAGAGCGGTAACAGTGCGCTTGACTAAATCGCTAGCCGCCTCCAAATTAGTACCGACATCAAAAGCGAGACTTACTGCCGTCTGCCCTGGATAAGTAGACGATCGCACCTTAGAAACCCCCGCTAGCTGCTGGAGCTTGGCTTCGAGGGGGCGAGTCAATTTCTGTTCGGTTTCGAGAGCAGTGGCGGTTGGTGCTTGAGCATTCACTACTACGACTGGAAAGGTAATGTCCGGCAACAAATTGTACTTGAGAGTGCTAAACCCGAGCGCGCCAGCAACACACACTGCCAGCCAAAACCCCAGCGTCAGCCAGGGATAGGCGATCGCCACTCTAGAGATATTGAACCGTTCTCGCCACGAAACTTTGGATACGTGCCTAACCATTAGCAGGATCGCCCATCACTTTGATACAGATAACTTCACTTTAAACCGTTTTCAGATCGTCATCAAAAAAGGGTGACTAATTAGCCCCCCTACCGCAGTCGATACCTACTTATTGATTGCAGCTACTAAGTCATCGAACATCATCGCCACCGCCTTACCAAACAGCAGGCGTTTATAGCCCCTGCTGTTTGGGTAGCAACTTTGGTTAATTACTGTCTGTAAATATATTAAAGGCCAGTGGCTTCATCGTGAGGGCTAGAGGCTGGATCTACGCCCATGTTGGCAACTAGATCGCGTAAGACGGTAATCTGCTCGGAATGTTCGAGTTGTTGAAGTTGGGTCATACATTGAGTAGCTTCAGGCTCTAATGCGTAATCTGCTGGCATCGGAATGATTTCTGTCCGATCCATACCTTGGGCTAGTAAATACCAAAATAGTAGTTTGGTAGTGTCGCTTAATGCGCCATATTCGCGACTGATGAGGCTATTTTTGCGTTCGATCAAGTCGCGCTGGACTTGTAGCTGCTCATCGTGGGGCAGTTCTAGGACTTGTTTGAATAGTCCTTCAGCGATCGTGGGTGCTGCTGTGCTGGCTCCAGGTGCCGCTGGGGTGATTGATTTGCCAACTTCTTTATAGATAAACCACAGTAGTGCAAGCTGCTGGTCTGTGGACAGAGCCGCAACAGCAGAGAGTAGATCGGGATTTACTTTTGAAACAGGAGCTGCCATATTACTTTCCTCATAGGTCATTATCACAATACTAATAATCCAGTTTGGGCGATATTTCCTTTGGAAATAGATTACGCTCTGTCAAAAGATAGATTTCAAGACATTATACTTGTGCTTTGATAGTATTTTAGTTGTCATTATTGATTATGAAAACCATTTCTGTACTTGCACCTGAATCTCGGACGATCGATCTAGACACATCGCTCGATATTGACGGTATCTATGAAAATACTATTCATGAGTATTTTATGCGCTTGAACAATGGTGAGTTCATGGAAACTGCACAGCTATTTGCAGAGCAAGGATGTCTCAATCCGCCATTTGAAAAGTCGATCGTAGGTAAAGAGGCGATCGCTCAATATTTGGAGAAAGAAGCCAAAGGCATGAATTTTTGTCCAGAGCGTGGGGAAATACTTACAAAGGTTGGGGTAGCCGATCCTCTGGAGCATAGCGATCGCACTCAATATCATATTCAAGGTAAAGTAAAAACAAACTTTTTTACTGTAAATGTGAGCTGGTCGATCGAGCTAAATGCTATTAAGGAAATTATGGCTGTAGATGTCAAGCTATTAGCTTCTATTGATGAGTTATTAAGCTTTCGTAGTTAATCATTTTGATTGTAAAATAAGGCAGATAGCCGATCCAATTACTGAGCCACATCGAGGTTTAATTCAATAGTAAATGAATGTTTTAGTGCTGAATGCTGGTTCGAGTAGTTTCAAATCGAGTCTATATCGATTGACTGGAGAGGTGCCATCAGATCCAGTCGTGCCATTATGGACGGGGGAAGTTGATTGGGATTCATCTGGAACAGTGGTATTGAAGGCTAAAACTGCTGATGATTCGGTGCGAGAAGAGCGATCGGGAATGAGTCGAATTACCGATGTTCACGATCTATTAAATTTGCTCTGGAGTGGGAAAACTCAGGTTGTTAATAATATCGACGAAATCGATATCGTCGGGAATAGAGTCGTACATGGTGGCGATAAATACCGTCAGCCGACGTTAATTAATCCTGAAGTGAAGGCAGAAATCGATCGATTGTCAATCTATGCACCGTTACACAATCCGGCTAATTTAATGGGGATTGATGCGATCGAGTCATTGTCAGGTAATATGACCCAAATGGCGGTATTCGATACGGCTTTCTATCGGGATTTACCAGAGGTGGCTTATGTTTATCCTGTGCCTTATCAGTGGTTAGAGCAAGGAATCAGAAAGTATGGTTTTCATGGCATCAGTCATCAATATTGCACCCGACGCGCAGCGGAATTATTGGGACGAGATTTGGGAGAGTTGCGATTAATTAGTTGTCATTTAGGGAATGGTTGCTCTCTAGCGGCGACTAAATTTGGGCAGTGTATCGATACGACAATGGGTTTTACACCGCTCGATGGTTTGGTGATGGGTACGCGCTGTGGATCGATCGATCCAGGCATAATTCTCCATCTATTAAGGGAGAAGGAATATACAGTTGAGGAACTAGACCATGTTTTAAATTTTGAGTCAGGATTATTGGGTATTTCTGGTGTGTCCAACGATCTACGGGAGATCGATAAAGCGATCGATTCTGGTAATATAAAAGCAAAGTTAGCTCTAGATATTTATATCGATCGACTCGTAGCTAGAATCGCTTCCTTATTACCAGCTTTAGGTGGTTTAGACGCACTAATTTTTACGGCTGGTGTGGGGGAACATCACGCTGGCATTCGGGCTGCTGTTGCCTCGAAATTGGCTTTTTTAGGAGTAGAAATAGACTCGAATCTAAATAGTTTGTCGATCCCACCCGATCTCGATTTGGCGAGTGTACGATCTCCAGTCAGATTACTGGCAATTCATACCCAAGAAGAGTGGGAAATTGCCCGAACTTGTTGGCAATATTTAAACAGTTGACTAAGTGTAGCAATCGCTCACGAACGGTTAAGACATGCAAAAATCCTTGCTCCCAAGATCCCCGACTGGGGATCTGTCGAAATCGCTTTTCATAATTCTCTCATTTTTGTGATATGTTATCAAATAATGATAAAATTATGAGAAAATATATTGAATGAAGTATAAGTCTGTCCCCACCACAAGCTCGATCGGCTTGAAACGGTGGCAAATGGGGATAATTGGGCTATCGATCGGTGTTTGGCTCAGTAGTTGCACTACCAACTCCACGATTGAAACCGCCCCCAATCCGACAAACAAAAAAGTTATCCTTACTACTTTTACAGTGCTAGCAGACATGACGCAAAATGTCGCTGGAGACAAAGCGATTGTCGAATCCATAACCAAGCCTGGGGCAGAAATCCACGGCTACCAAGCTACTCCGAGCGATTTGGCGCGGGGGCAAAAGGCAAATCTAATTTTAGAGAATGGTCTAAATTTGGAGCGTTGGGCCGATCGCTTTTATAATAGCCTACCCAAGGTGCCTCACGTTACCTTGAGTGAAGGATTCCAACCGATCGATATTGCTGAAGATGCCTACAAAGGTAAACCCAATCCCCATGCGTGGATGTCGCCCCAAAATGCAGTCATCTACGTCGAAAATATTCGCAAATCATTGGGCAAGCTCGATCCAGCAAATGCGGCTACTTACGATCGGAATGCCAAAGCTTATAGCGAACAGATAAAAGAGATCGATTTGAAGCTCAAAACAGCGATCGCCGCAATTCCACCAGATCGACGCTACATCGTTAGTTGTGAAGGGGCATTTGCTTATATTGCCCGTGATTATGGTTTGAAAGAAGTGTACTTGTGGGCAGTCAATGCCGAACAGCAAGCCACGCCAAAACAGGTGGAAAAAACGATTGATACGGTGAAGGAAAATCGAATTCCAACAGTATTCTGTGAGAGTACAGTCAATCCCAAAGCTCAACTGCAAGTCGCCAAAGAATCAGGTGCAAAATTTGGGGGGGTATTTTATGTGGACTCATTATCTCCACCTGATGGCCCAGCGTCTACCTATCTCAAACTTTTAGAATATAACGTGAGTACGTTAATTCAAGGATTACAAAGTAAGTAATAAAAAAATTATGAACATGATTGGTGTTGAAATTGAAAATGTGACGGTTGCCTATAATGGTAAAATCGCCCTACACAGTGCCTCATTGCAACTGCAAGCAGGGAGTATTCATGGTTTGGTGGGAATGAATGGAGCGGGAAAATCGACCCTATTTAAAGCGATTATGGGGTTTGTCAAACCCGCCACTGGCACGATCTCGATCGATGGATTATCGATTCATCAGGCTCAAAAACGTAATTTAGTGGCATATGTGCCCCAATCTGAAGAAGTAGACTGGGATTTTCCGGTGAGTGTTCATGATGTGGTGATGATGGGACGCTATGGGTACATGAATTTATTGCGAATTCCTAGAGCGATTGACAAACAATCTGTCCGGGCAAGTTTGGAACGGGTGGAAATGTGGGAAATGCGCGATCGTCAAATTGGAGAGCTATCGGGTGGGCAAAAGAAACGAGCATTTTTTGCGAGAGCGTTAGCACAACAAGGCACTGTTCTATTATTAGATGAACCTTTTGCCGGAGTCGATATCAAGACTGAAAAAATGATGATCGATTTATTGACAGAACTCCGGCAATCTGGGCACACAATTTTGATTTCTACCCACGATCTGGCTTCGATTACGACATTTTGCGATCGAGTCGTACTCGTCAATCGCAGTATCTTGGCGTATGGGAGCACCGATGAGGTGTTTACTGAAGAAAATCTTGCCCGTGCCTTTGGTGGTTCTGTCGGCGATTTTTCGGCTGCCAAAACTCATAGCAATTTAGATCGACAACAATAATAGGATTTAGGCTTTAGGTTTTAGGCTTTAGGCTTTAGCTGAAGTTTTGGACGACAACAGTATTATAAAAGATTTTGCTTTCACTTTCGCATGAGGTCTAATGGATATAGTTAAGTGGTTCATTGCACCGTTGCAGTATGAGTTTATGCTCAAGGCAATTTTGGTGAGTGCGTTGGTGGGCATAGTTTGTTCTGCCCTCTCTTGCTACATGACTTTGAAAGGATGGGCATTGATGGGGGATGCGGTTTCCCATGCAGTGATGCCAGGGGTAGTTATTGCCTATGTCCTAAATATTCCTTTGGCGGTAGGTGCGTTTGTGTTTGGGGTAGGTTCAGTAATTGCAATTGGATTTATTAAGGAAAAAACTCGTGTTAAAGAAGACACTGTAATTGGATTGGTATTTACGGGTTTCTTTGCCTTGGGATTAGTATTAGTTTCTAAAATTAAAAGCTCGATCGATCTCACTCATATTCTGTTTGGCAATGTCTTGGGTATTTCGGATGGGGATATTATTCAAACGGTAGTTATTAGTGTGATTACGTTGGGTACACTAGCAATTTTACGCAAAGATCTAATTTTATTTTGTTTTGATTCTACTCATGCCCGATCGATCGGTTTAAATATTACCTTTCTCTACTATGTTCTGCTATCGCTACTATCGCTCACAGCCGTTGCTGGACTGCAAACAGTCGGGATTATTTTGGTCGTGGCGATGTTGGTAACTCCAGGCGCAACTGCTTACTTATTAAGTGATAATTTTGACCATATGATGCTAATTGCAATGGCTTCTGGCGTATTTTCAAGTGTGATGGGGACTTATATCAGTTATCACATTGATGGCTCGACTGGTGGCTGTATCGTGGTACTACAAACTCTAGTATTCGTAGTTGCGATGATTTTTGCACCTAAGCATGGGATGATTGCTCGATCGAGGAACAGTCAAGTCAGTTGATAATCTCACCTTGTTTACCGAATAGCCAGGTTTTAAAGCCCTGTGGAGTTTAAATCTCCGTTCTAATCACAACGCTGTTAACTGTCAACTGTCAACTGTTTAAGCTCTACTGACACAATTTACTGTTGATTTTGACAACTAATGCGATATAATGTCAATAAATTGAATTTTAAATCGCCTAGCGATCGGCAATCGATGAATCAGCAAATCAAACTTGGTATCGGTATTACAGCAACGATCTTGGGTAGTATGGCGATCGTCTATCATCAACAGATCGTCGAATCGATCGCCACAAACCTGAGAGTATCCCCAGCAGTCGCTCAAGCTCAACCGCTCAAGATTGTCTTTCCCACTAGATCGTCAGCAGGGACAACAGACTTACCGACAAAGGCTAAAGCCGTCACAGATTTTCTTAGCAAAGAGTTGCAACAACCTGTTGAAGCAGTGTTCGGTGATGACACTGCCGCAGTAGAAGCGTTACGGGCTAATCGGGCTGATGTAGCCTTCTTGAGCAGTCGTCCCGCACTCAAAGCAAAACAGCTTGCTAACGCTACTATGTATCTAGCAGAAGTCCGTGCTAATTATTCCGGTGGGCATACCTACAAATCAATTTTTGTAGTTCCTAAGAATAGTCCGCTTAAATCTGGTAAAGGCGAAGCTACTCTGAGCCAACTTCGGGGCAAGAAGATCGTATTTACTTCGGCAACTTCTGGATCGGGCTTTATTTTCCCTGTAGCGGAGTTGGTACAAATGAAATTAGTGCCAGATCGAGATCGGTTGACTGGTTTCTTTGGACAGGTAGCTTATGGTGGCGGATATGACAAAGCACTCCAATCAGTATTGAAAGGTCAATCAGATGTCGCCGCAGTGTCAGAGTATACCCTCGGTGCTCCTTACATAACAGCCGCTGAAGCTAGCACTTTGCGAGTACTGTACAGTATCTCTGGCGTACCCGCTCATGGGATCTCGATCGATGATGATGTCCCAGTAGCTAAACGCAAGCAGCTCGTCGCCGCCATGCTGAAATTAAATCAGCCCGCAAACAATAAATTGCTAAGAGATCTCTATAACTCTACTGAGTTGGTAGAAGTCGATCATGACAAGCACTTGAAACCGATGAGAGATGCCTCGGCACGTGCTGGGATGCAGCCCTAACTTTTGAGGGTGAACTCGATCGAGTTCACCCCGAACAATCGTAGGCTAATTTAAGTTCGGCAAAAATCAAGTGAGTGCAATCGAGAAACGAGTAAAAAATAGCGATCTTGCTCCAGCAATTTTCTGTCAGCAGGTAGTTAGTCAAGCAAAAGTTGGTAATCGTCCAATTTTGGATGGGATCGACTGCAAGATCGAGCAAGGCGAATTTGTCGCGATTCTCGGCTTGAATGGTGCGGGTAAATCTAGTTTACTGAGATCGATCGCCGGATTATTACCACTACGATCCGGCGGTATTTTTGTCAATAATATTGCGGTCACACCTAGTACCCTCAAGCAAGCCCGTCAACCTCTAGCAATGTTGTTTCAGGGCGGTGGACTTATTCCCCAGCTTTCCGCCCTTGACAACGTGCTCTGTGGCAGGTTAGGTGAGTTTTCGGGCTGGCAAACACTGACCGGATTTCCAGCTAGTGAGCGGCAGACTGCCCTAGAACTGCTCGATCGATTGGGGCTAGGCGAATTTGCTAGTCAGTCTACCAGGCAACTGAGTGGGGGGCAACAACAGCGAGTCGCTATTGCCAGAGCCTTAATCCGCTCACCCCAAATCCTACTCGCCGACGAGCCAGTGACTGGCTTAGATATTATGGCGATTCAACAGGTGATGCAAACCTTGTCGCAGCTACATCGATCTGGGATGACGGTGGTGACAGTTTTGCACGATTTAGCTTTAGCACATACTTATGCTCAGACGGCAATCGTTGTCGATCGCGGTCGAGTGGTCTATCATGGTGTCAGTCAAAATCTCGACGCACAATTCGAGCAGTTAATTAAAGATTAGGTAATTGGGCACAATTAAATCTCAGAGCGTCAAAATATTAATCTTCCTCACGGTGCTGGCTATTTATAGCTGGGCGTGGAATGGTTTAAAGCTAGATCTGCGATCGCTCCGAGATAGTGGCGGCTATATCACTGACTTTATTTCTCGCTTATTTCCCCCAGATCTATCGATTTTGGATGTCGCTTGGGCACGGTTATTAGAAACGATCCAAATGTCGCTGTGGGGCACAACAATTGGCGCAATTTTTTCACTACCAATTGCCATCTTATCAGCAAATAATTTAACACCTTGGTGGGTGCGGTGGTGTGCTAATTTCTTTCAAAATACGGTGCGATCGATCCCTTCAATTATCTTGGGCTTGATCTTTGTGGCTGCGACAGGTTTGGGCGCACCCGCTGGAACCCTAGCTCTAGGCATTTATACGATCGGCTATCTCGGTAAATTTTACCAGACAGCGATCGAATCTGTCGATCGCTATTCACTCGAAGCACTCCAAGTCAGTGGCGCATCTTGGTTGCAAATTGCCCAATATGGAGTTATGCCCCAAGTATTGCCCTTACTATTGGGTTATACCGTCTATATGTTTGAATATAATATCCGCGCTGCTTCTGTACTCGGTGTTGTGGGTGCGGGGGGAATCGGCTTTGAACTGGTCAATTATATTCGGGGATTTGAATATAATAAAGCCACTACGATGATGTTGGTTCTACTCGTAGTCGTAACTTTTATCGATGTAATTAGTAGTCAATTGCGTCGTCGTTTAGAGAGACAGTAACAGGATCTAACTTTTCAGATAAGTAGCTGGGCTTAATTAAATATAAAATACCGACTATGTACACAACGTTGCTGCTGTTGGGTTTCGCGGGCTTCAACCCAACCTACCTGGGTTTGATATTTAATTCCACTTACCTACTTAGCTGTGATGCTGAGGATTGAGAAATATAGCCTTTGTCGGCAAAATCTCACCAAATCATTCTTAATCATTGTCATGACTACGGATTTAGATGACATCGAAGCAGAAGAAGGCGATCCAATCCGGTTCTGTTAGATCTGTTCACAAAAAGGCAATACTGACATAAGCCGCCAACACCAATAGCTGCAAGCCCATTGTTGGCAACCCATAATAGAGAAATCGTTGGAACGAAATCGGTTTCCCATGCTGCTCGGAAATTCCAGCCGCAACGACATTGGCAGATGCCCCAACGAGGGTACCATTACCGCCTACCGTCGCGCCGTACATCATGGCATAAAATAGCGGTAGCACCTCTGGCGGCAGTGGCAGAGTAGATCCGGGTACAAGGATTTCCGCCCCGACAAATCCAGCATTAACAATATATTCTTTTAGTAGTGGCACCATGGCAACTACCAAAGGAATAGTTGGTACCACGCTAGAAATCAGCCCGACTGAGAATAGGAGAACGATCGCGCCTAGTGCAATATTTTTACCTAACAGCCATGCCAATACACCAGCGGCACTACTAAGTACTCCAGTGTGTTGCAATCCGCCAATCAGCACAAAAATACTCATAAAGAATAAAAGTGTACTCCAATCCACATCCCCCAAAATGTTGCTAACAGTATCAATTTTGCTGTGATGGGCAAGTAGCAGACACAGCACCGCGCCCAGTAGTGCCACTGTCGCTGGTGAAATCGGGACGGGGAGCATTTCGCCGATGACGAAAAAAACTAGCACCAGCAGGATGATTGCCGATCCCAACGCTAGAGTTCGGGGATGTTGAATTTGAGGAGGAACCAGCAAATCTAAATTAGCAAGTTCCGTCCGCCAGATTTTCTTGAATAAAAACGGTAAGGTTGCTACAACGACGAGTACTGCCAGCACACCACCAAGACTGAGGGTTTGGAGGTAATCGGTAAATGTCATATTAATCGAGCTACCGACAATAAAAGTTGCTGGATCGCCGACGAGAGTCAATAATCCAGAACTATTGGCGACAAATACCATCAAAATTAGCAGCGGCACAAAGTCTACACCAATTTCCTGGGCGAGCGGTGGAATTAAGGGGGCTAGGAGCATTACGGTAGTGGGATTCGGCAAGACAGCACAAATTGGGGTGGTAATTGCCACAATGCCCAATAATAAACGGCTGCCTTTTCCTCTAGCCAGTAGCACCATTTGGGTGGCTAAATACTCAAATACCCGAGTAGGTTGCAGTGCCCGAATCATCACCATCACTCCAAAAAATAACGCCAGAGTGGTGTGACTGTTGGCAATATAACCGATCGCCCGATCGAGGGTCAAAATATTTAAAACCACCAACAGCAATGCGCCCAGCATCGCGGCAATCGTCAGTGGCAACCATTCGATGATGATGATGCCGATCGTGCTTACAAAAATGCTCAGTGCAGCGATCGCTTGCCAGCTTCCCATTGTGTTTAACCTAGATAGAACAGTGTTCTAATCATATGGTGGTATGGATACTGGAATCAACATGGTTTAGACAGTTGACAGTTGACAGTTGACAGCAATTGGCTCTTGCATTCGATCTAACTTACATAGATTATTTGCTCGACTTGTTCTGGGATAGGAAAGAGGTATTCCGGTTAGATCTGCAATAATACAATAGGTGTGATTGAGAGGAATTAAAGTGGCATGATGCCAGGAATACTGAACTATGCGATCGGCACATTGGCAGCTTTATTTCCAATTGCCAACCCAATTGGAGCCGTACCGATATTTTACAGCCTGACGGCTACAGATAGCCGGAGCGATCGACGAAAACAAGCTCAAAAAACGGCGATTAATGTGGTTGTGATTCTAGCGGTGTTTTTGCTGGGCGGTCGATCGATTCTAGAGTTTTTTGGGATCTCGCTCGACGTATTGCGAATCGCTGGCGGCTTATTAGTCTCCAATGCAGCTTGGGAAATGGTGACGAGCCGACAGCGATTGACGGATTCCGAACAGCAAGCTGGGACAGAGAAGGAGGATATTTCGTTTACCCCGATGGCAATTCCACTGATTGCGGGGCCAGGATCGATCGGTGTGACAATTGGGTTAGCAACTAGACTAACGCAATGGAGTGATTATCTGGGGTGTTTAATCGGGATCGTGCTATTCGGTGGTTTACTCTATGTCTGTCTGGTGCTGGGTGAGTCGCTGCTGTCGATTTTGGGTCGTAATGGTTTGGGCGCGCTCAATCGAGTTTTAGGATTTTTTATTTTAGCGATCGCTGTTCAGTTAATTGCCGATGGAGTTATATCACTATTTCACACAGCAGCACCACATTTATTTAAATAGAATTAAAACTAGTCACATCGATCGATACTAACTTTTAATATTTAACTATTTAAATGTATATGAGTCTTTAGTTCAGAGGTGCTAATAATGAGGATGATATTATGACAGAAAAACAAAAAATGTTAGCTGGAGAACTATATCTGGCTGCCGATCGCGAGCTAACAAATGCTCGGATGAATTCTGGTAATTTTGCCAGCCTCTACAATAGCACTCCAGAAACTCAACCCGAACAAAGGTATGAAATTTTAGGTCGATGGTTGGGGAAAATTGGGGCGCAAATTGAGATCGAGCCGCCGTTTTATTGTGACTATGGTACTAATCTGTTTGTGGGCGATAAATTCTATGCAAATATTGGTTGTGTGATTTTGGATTGCAATCTAGTTGAAATCGGCGATAACGTACTTTTAGGCCCATACGTACAGATTTATACAGCGGATCATCCTGTAGATCCAGCTCTCCGGCTCACAGGTAAAGAATTAGCAGCTCCGATCGCAATTGGTGATAATGTCTGGATTGGGGGCGGGGCGATTATTTGCCCAGGCGTGAAGATCGGCTCCAATACGACAATCGGTGCTGGTAGTGTCGTCGTCAAGGATATCCCGTGCAACTCGATCGCAGTTGGCAATCCCTGCAAAGTCATCCGCGAAGTTTAGACAACCATCAAAGCATCCCGCAGCTTGATCTCAAATGACTCTGGAAGGGTGGTACGGATGATTTCACCCCCAACACCCGCTAACGCTGCCAGGACGGGTTTTGGTTGGGCACAGCGTACCAGCACAAACAATGCTGAGGAATTTGGTTTCAAGCATGTTTCAACTTCGGTCAAAAAGCTAGGCTCGAAGATATCTTGAGCAATCTCCAGTTCGCGATGAAACACCACTGCACTCATAATACCGCCCCAGAGTTCATTCCCTAATTCGGGAGCGGGTGAAGTCAAATCATGGTAGCCCTTAACCCTGATTTTACCTACGGTATTTTTGGTGACTACCACAGCATCATCCAAATCTAGTAAATTCGCCTGCTCCAATTTGAGCAATCTCAACAGGACATCTTCAGCTTGAAATTTGCCTTCAAAACTTACGACAACTAATTCACTCATGACAGTATTTGACGACTATGTGTGTTACTGGCATGCAGCATATCATTTTTCGCATCTGCCGTTGGTAAAGCCCAGGTTAAGGTTATTACTCTCGCCGCTCGATTCAATCCAGTTCCGTTAAAAACAATTATCCCCCCTTTGCGTCCTTTGCGGCGATCTCCAACAACCCACTCATACACCAAAAACCTTCGCGCCCTTTGTCTTGATGCGCTGTCTTGTCGTTTTTTTATTCGGGGGTTCCCCCCGAATAAAAACGCCGCTAAACCGTCGGGGAACCC
>ENA-OFCI01000479-OFCI01000479.1-metagenomes-genome-assembly--contig:-NODE-479-length-24082-cov-5.477463_pt1 | contig 24082 bp, 26 predicted proteins | sample MGYA00153391_OFCI01 | MGnify analysis MGYA00153391
TGTGCATGAGCCTGCCGCTCATCCTGTTGGTCCGGCGGCTGGAGCGCCGGGCGGCGCCGCGGTGATCGAGCTGACCGACGTCCACAAGCGGTTCGGCGCCAACGAGGTGCTGCGTGGCATGACGGCGCGCGTGGACGCCGGGGAGGTCGTGTGCATCATCGGCCCCTCCGGCTCCGGCAAAAGCACGCTGCTATCGATCATCGCCGGACTGGACACGCCCACCAAGGGAACAGTTCAACTCGCCGGCCAGGACCTTTTTGCCATGAGCGAAGACGACCGCGCCGCGCAGATCGACCGCCGGTGGGCTCGACTCTTCGGCCCGCGGATCGGGCAGATGCCGGCGCCGGGCCGACCGATGTGCCCGCCCATGAGCAAAAGATTGGAGACCATCTGGACATTCAACACCCCCTTGCGATGCTGGGTCAGGCCCATGCCGTAGACGCCGATCACCGCGCGGGCGTTCGCAAACACACCGGCGGCTTCCTCGAGCGCACTGCGCTCGAGGCCCGACTCATGCTCGATCGCGGCCCATTCGGTGGCCCGCACGGAATCGGCAAAGGCCTCGAAACCGTGCGTGTGTTCGGCGATGAAAGCTGCGTCGATGGCGCGCCTGCCACCACTCTGCCGCGCTCTGTCGTCGAGATCGAGGAGCGCCTTGCACACGCCCGTGATCGCCGCGATGTCGCCGCCGTTCTTGACCTGGAGGTAATGCGTGGAAATCGTGGTTTGAGCCGGTGTGAGCATCTGCACCGGCGACGCCGGATTCGCGAAACTCACCAGGCCGCGCTCTTTCAGCGGGTTGAAGGTCACGATCGGGGCGCCGCGCTCGCGCACCTCTTGCAACAGGTGCAGCATACGCGGGCTGTTGACGCCGACGTTCTGGCCGAAGAAGAAGACCGCATCGGTGTGCGCAAAATCATCGAGCGTCACGGTGCCGACCGGCACGCCGATCGTCAGCGGCAGCGCGACCGACGTGCTCTCGTGGCACATGTTGGAGCTGTCCGGCAGGTTGTTGTTGCCGTACATCCGGGCCAACAGCTGGTACAGGTAGCTGGCCTCGAGCGACGCCCTGCCGGAGGCGTAGAAGACCACCGACTTTGGGTCGCTCGCCCGCAAAGCGCGCAGCTCGGCCCCGATCTCGGCATAGGCGGCTTCCCAGCTTGTCTCCACGTACTGGTCGGTGGCGCGATCCCAGCGCATCGGCACGGTCAAGCGGCCGGCCTGTTCGAGATCGTGATCACTCCACGTTTGCAGGCTCGTCAGCGTATGGCTCGCGAAGAATTCGGCCGTCGCGCGCTTCGAGGTCAACTCCCAGGCGGTGGCCTTGGCGCCGTTCTCGCAGAATTCGGCGACTCTCGGATCGGCGGGCTTGGCCCAGGCGCAACTCACGCAGGCGAAACCGCCAGGCTTGTTCTGGCGCATCAACGCGTTGACGGTCGCGACCGGGCTGCCTTCGCGCAACAAGTAGGTCGCTACGGCTTTCAGCGAGCCCCAGCCACCCGAAGGATGCTCATAGGGCTCGAATTTCGGCGCATCGCTCATCGCAAACTCCTTGTATCAAGATAAGCCGGCACTCGGGGTCAATTGACCGGCCGAGCGCGGTCGCAGTCGCAGTCGAGCGTAGAGGACGGCCATCAGAACGAAGAACACGGTGTGCGCCATGGCGTAGTAAGCGATGCCCGCTGGCGTGGATTGACGAACCCCGGCCACACCCTCGCCGATCGCGGGCAGCAGCACGAAGGCGTTCAGCAGCCAAGCCAGAAGTGCATAGAGCAGCCCCGTCACCCATGCCGGGTCGGGCGATCGGGGCTCGAGCAGCGCCGCGTAGACGACCGCCATCACGAGACCAACGACAGCGTGAAACCAGAACTTGAACTCCGCAGACTCGGGCGCTGGAAGATGAAGCTGAGTCCAAAGCGCGGGCAGCGGCGTCTGCACCACGAAGCCGCCGAAGACGAGTTTCAACCCCTTGAACAGTCCGGCACCCTGAACCTTGAGCGGAATGAAGTCCGCCATGTGCAGCAACGCTGTGTTGATCAAAATGGCGATCAGGCCCGCGAGCAAAGCGGTTCGCACGGATACGCCGACTGCCGACGTGCCTCGACCTGTGGGCACTTGACTCCCACGACGGCTCGTTTCGCGATTGGCGTTCACAGTAGCACCCTCGTAGTGACCCGGGGAGAGGCTGGAACCGTAGCGCGATCGTGGGTAAGGCCGTGTAGGCCAATACCGCGTTTCAGACCAAAGTCCAGATGGCCAATATGCAGGCGCAAAGAAGGACAGCGGCTCCGAGCACCGCGACGGGCATCCACTTGAGCACCAACGGATCGATGCTTGTTTCGGCAACGAAGGGCTGCGTGTCGACGGGCACGAAAACTTCGGCAGTGCCTTGAATCGGATGCGATTCGTGCGCGGTCTTTGCAGACGCGAGGCCGATGACCTCGGCGGGGCGTTGGGGCGTGGTGGCAGGCAGCCGTTGCAGCGCACTCGGAATGCGGGCGAGATGGCTTTCGGATCTTTCGAGGGTCAACATGTTGTGCTCCGTTGGAGCCCGACCAGCGGGCGTTGGGGACCGGCTCCTTCGAATCGGTTGCATTGAATCTAGGCCTGCCGCATTAATCCGTCAAACGGGTTGTTTAAGTCATATATACCTGCTATGCCACTTTGTGTTTATGTGCTGCAGCCCTTTGATACCGAAAAAGGCTCCGTGAGGCATGCCAGACTCAGCAAACCGGCGACCTACCAACGAATCGACGCCAAACCGATTACGCCTACCCAACATGGCCCTCCCCGAGACCACGCAAGAGCCGCACACCGCGCCCGTCAGACCGACGCGATTTCTGGTCCTCGCACCGGCGGCCCGCACGTTGCAGCTCTGGCTCTGGGCATTCCTACCCCTTACCTACCTGTCGCATCCCATGTGATCATCTCCCCATCCGGAGTTGGCCACTGTTCAAAGCTAGGGACGTGATGTACTGCGTGATTGAGTCCTTCAAAGCAGAGAACAGCCTGTGAGCCAAGTCCACGCCCAAGCCCGCACCACACCCCGTACGCGGGCAGAGATCAAGGCCTCTTCCGCGTCGCTCGCGGAGCTGGCCGAGCGCTTCAACATCACCCGCGCCACGGCCGCCAAATGGAAGGGTCGCGAGACGCCGCACGACCTGTCGCACCGCCCGCACAAGCTCAGCACGACGTTGGCGCCCGGCGAAGAGGCTATTGCCGTGGCGTTGCGGCGCATGCTCTTGCTGCCGCTGGATGACTTGCTGGTGGTGGTGCGGGAGTTCATTAACCCGGCCGTCTCGCGCTCCGGGTTGGATCGATGTTTGCGCCGTCACGGCGCAGCCAACCTTCGCGAGTTGCAAGCGCAGGCGCGTGCGGACGCGGGTGAGGCAGAGCCCTCCATCAAGACCTTCAAGGATTACGAGCCGGGCTTCGTGCACATGGACATCAAGTACCTGCCGCAGATGCCTGATGAAGCCGCGCGACGCTACCTGTTCGTGGCCATCGATCGCGCCACGCGTTGGGTTTTCATGCGCATCTACGCCGATCAAAGTGACGCCAGCAGGGTGAGCTTCCTGGAAAGGCTGCATGAGGCCGCTCCGATGAAGATCACCAAGTTGCTGACCGACAACGGCAGCCAGTTCACGGACCGATTCACCAGCAAAAACCGTGAGCCATCGGGCCGACACAAGTTCGACGTGCGCTGCAAGGCGCTGAGCATCGAACACCGACTTTGTCCGCCGCGTCACCCGCAAACCAACGGCATGGTGGAGCGCTTCAACGGCAGACTCAGCGAGTTGGTGAGCCAAACACGCTTCGCTTCCGCAGCCGAACTCGAAGCCACGCTCGACAACTACGTGAAGACGTACAACCACCGGATTCCGCAACGCGCGCTCAACCATTTGTCACCCGTCCAGGCACTCAAGAAATGGCAGGCGGAAAAGCCCGAATTGTTCGTGAAGCGGGTTTATAACCAGTCTGGACTTGACAACTAACGAAGCTGCACGCCGGGGCTCGCCCGGTGGTTGGCCAACGCCGGGGTTGCTTGCGGCGCATCCCCGGGGATCGAGAAGACGCGCAGCAGCACGGCCGTCAGGTCGTGCATCGGCCCGAGCGCGGCCACGGGCGGCGCCAGACCACTGATGAAGCCGTGAGCTTGAAGTCGCAGAAGCAATGCCGGGTCGTCGCTGATGACATGCACCGGCACGTCCCAACTGGTGGTGGGGCCGGCGGCCAGCGCTGGCGGTTGATGGTCGCCTACCACCACGAGCACCAGCGGCCGAGGCGCCCGATGTTGCAGGTAGCTCGACAGCCAAGAGAACTGGTAGCGCAAGGCCTCGACGTAGTTCGGCAGCGGTTGTTGCACGGCCAACGGTGTTGCCCGGGCCGTGGCCGCCTGCGCCGCGGTGTAGGCGTGCGCGCCCTCCAGGCGCGTCCAGTCGTCCACGAGTGGTGGCAGCGGGTGAAAGGGCGCATGCGTGTTGATGGTCGCAAACACCGCAAAGCGTGGGGCCCGAGATTCAGACGGGTGGTCGCGATTCAGTTCCTGCGCATGCAACAAGGCCATCGCCGCCTGATCGGGAATGCGCCAGTAGCCGAAACCGGCGCCGGCGTAGCCGATGCCGGCGTCATCGGCAAGCCGGTCGTAGCCATAAAAGGCCCCTTCCGGCCAGGCGCGCTTGATGCCGGGCAGCCAGGCGACGGTACGGTAGCCGTGCCGCGCGAAATGACTGACCAGGGTCGGCCGCTGGCTGGCCAGCAGCAGCTCATAGTTCCCCGGGTCGTTCATCGCCAGGCCGCTCAGCATGCTCGCGTGAGCCAGCCAGGAGCCGCCGCCGAAAGTCGGAGAGCGCACGCGCGCCGTCGCCACGCCGCGCCCGCTTGCCGCTACAGCCTGTGCAAGTGCAGCCCGCGGCTCGGCAAGCGCCGCCGCCATTGCCGGCGAGTCGAAGGTTATGGCACCGTAGGATTCGGCGAACATCAGCACGACATCGGCCTGGCCTTGCGCGGTGTGCAGGCCTTGCACGCCGTATGAAGAATCGCCGAACGCCGGGCCGGGCCCGAGCACGGCTTCGCCATGAGACGGCACCAGTGCGCGCAGCAGCAGACGAGCCTGCTGCTGCAGCGTCGGCGTGAGCGGCAAGGAGAAGAACCAGCGGGTGTCTCGACCCGCCGGCTCGTAGACGGCAAAGCTCAGCGTCAGCGCGGCCACCACCGACAGGAGCACGCGCCGGGGTCGTGCCCATCCCAAGCCGCGGGCCAGCGTGGCGATGGCCGCCCGCACCACAAACACCAACGCTGCCAGCCCGGCCAGACCGCTGCACACGACAACCACGTGTTGCAACGGCGGCAATGACGCGGATGCCATGCGCCACAGCTCCAGCCCGTGACGGCCGTCCCAATAGATGTTGACCGGACGGCCCAGCACGGCGGGCGCGGTGACATCGGCGTAGCGAACCGCGACCAGCCACACGAAACCGAGCGTCAGAGCGTTGACAGCGCGCGAGCGCAGGGCCGGGCGCCACGCCAACCAGACGATGAGGATCGCGGAACCCAGACACAGCTCGAGCGACAGCCGCGGACTCCAGGACACGCCGAAGCCGGGCCAGCGGTTCTCGAAGGTCAGCAGGCTGTTCAGGACGAAGAAGGCCACCCCGACCGACAGCAGCCAGGCGATGGGCGAACGCGGTGCGCCGGCCGCCGCCGCAGCATGCCCGGCCGCGGTCACTGCCGAACAGCCTCGAACTCGATGATGAGCGCCACCTCGTCGCCGACCCAGCCGTTGGACACGGCGTAGTTCATGCCGAAGGCGCTGCGCTTGAAGCTGCCGCGGGCTGAAACACCCATCACATACGGTTTGCGGCCAAGTCCTCCCAAAGGAGATTCGGCACTCTTGTTCCAGGTGGCCTGCAACGTCAGCGGCTGGCTCTTGCCCAGCAGTTGCAACTGGCCGCCGATCTCGAAGGTGCGCTCGCCGGTGCGGCGGGCGGTGTCGGCCGTGAACACCATGCGCGGGAACTCGTTGCTGTTCAGGAAGTCGGGGCCCTTCAAATGGTCGTCGCGCTTGCGCTGGTTGGTGAAGACGCTGCTCGTGTCGACCTCGATGCTCACGGCCGAGAGCCTCGCGCCGGACTCGTCGAAGCTGAAGCTGCCGCGCGCGGTGCGGAACATGCCGAGCGTCTTGGCATAGCCGACGTGATCGACGAGGAAGGCGACCGTCAGGTGGTCGGGGTCGATCTCGTAGCGTGTGGCCTGGGCCAAGGCAGGCGTCGCGGGGAAAGAGCAGAGGCCAGCGGCCACGACCAGGCCTGCCAGCAGGGCGCGCCGACCGTGTGATCGGTCCGAAGGCGGTACGGCGGTCGAGGCCATGAGGTGTACGGACATGTTCAAATCTCCGGTCGGTGGGGGCGCGTCTGCGCCAGTTGGTGCACGTCGATGGCAAAGGAAAGGCTCAAGAGCGCCAAGCTGACCGCTGCCAGCGCCGTGGATAAGGCCGACCCCACCACCGGGGCGAGGCACACGATCAGGCTCACGATCTGCACCACGCACACCGTCTGGCGACGGCGGCTCGGCGGTAAGGGCGCTGCCAGCCAGCGCCAGCGCCATCCCGCTGCGACGAAGACGTAGCGCATCAGCCCGGCCGCCAGCACCCACAGCCCGGCCTGATCTGCCTGCCAGACGAGAGCGCACAGCACCAGGATGAAGGCCGCGTCTGTTTCCATGTCGAAGCGCGCGCCGAAAGGGCTCGCCAGGCCGCTGCGGCGTGCCAGTGGGCCATCGACCGCATCGAGCACGGCCGTGTTCGTTGCCGACGCCACCACCGCCCAGGCCAGCATCGTGTGACCGTCGGCAGGCGCGACGGCGGTCCAGACCGGCTCGCGCAGCAGCGCGACCAGCAGTCCCGCGAGCGCAAGCCGCAGCAGCGTGACCCGGTTGGCGTCACCGAAGCGTGCATGGGGATGGGCGCCCGTTCGCAGCCCGTACCAGACCAGCGTCAGACCGAGCGCGAACCACAGCAGCGCTTTGGCAACGTAGTCGGCCCCCAAGCCGACCGCCCAAGCCACGGCGGGCGCCACCAGCAGGAGGCCTACGGCTGCCACGGCAAGATCGCGGCGCGCGTCCCGACGCAACGCCGCCGAGGTCGAATCGGCAACCTGTTGCCTTGCGGCGCGCATTGACGGAAAACACATTCGCGGCATGTGCACGGGCGAGACCGTACCATCGCAAGCGGAACGAAGTGCGGTGGACGGGCTGGGCGGATGCGCCGTGGCAAGGCTGCGTCCGTCCTGGCACGCTGTGGCTCGGTCCGATCGCATCTCGTTCACCGGTGCCCTCCCTTGTTGGACAACATGACCCGCCCGTGCATTCTCCGCGCTCACTGATCCCGACGTCCGGCGTGCCGCCTGAAGCCCCGGCGTTCTCGGAAGCCCTGGCCTGCTGGGTGGTGGCACCCGGCCAAGCGGAGTTGCGGGCCGAAGTCCTGCCGCCGCTCGGCGATGGGCAAGTCCGGGTGCGGACCCTGCACAGCGCGATCAGCCGCGGTACCGAATCGTTGGTGCTGCGCGGTGAGGTGCCGGTCAGCGAACACATCCGCATGCGTGCGCCGTTCCAGGTGGGCGACTTTCCGGCACCGGTGAAATACGGGTACGTCAACGTGGGCCGGGTCGAGCAAGGGCCCGCCGCCTTGCTGGGCCGCACCGTCTTCTGTCTGCACCCGCACCAGACCCTGTACCAGGTGACTGCCGACGCCGTGCTGCCAGTGCCGCCCGATGTGCCCGCCGGCCGGGCGGTGCTGGCAGCGCTGCTCGAAACCGCGATCAATGCGCTCTGGGATGCCGCGCCGCGCGTCGGGGACCATGTCGCGGTCGTCGGCGGCGGCACGCTCGGTCTGCTGGTGGCATGGCTCGCGGCGCGTGTGCCCGGCTGCACCGTGCAGGTGGTCGATACCGAGCCGGCCCGGGCCGACGTGGCCGCCGCACTCGGCGCAAGGTTCGCCGTGCCCGAGGCGGCCTGCGCCGGGGCTGACCTCGTGGTCCACACCAGCGGCAGTTCGGCCGGCCTGGCGACGGCCCTGCAGCTGGCAGGCTTCGAGGCCACCGTGCTTGAGCTCAGCTGGTACGGCAGTCGAACCGTCGAGGTGCCCTTGGGCCAGGCCTTTCACGCGCAGCGCCTGGTGCTGAAAAGCTCCCAAGTGGGCAGCGTGGCGACCGGCCAGCGTGCGCGCTGGTCACACCAGCGGCGGCTGGCGCTGGCCTTGTCGCTGCTGGTCGACCCGGTGCTGGACCGCCTGATCACCCACAGCGCGCCTTTCGCCGAATTGCCCCAAGTGCTCGCCCGACTGGCCGGCCCGCTGGGTAGCGCACCCGATACCCTGTGCCACCGCATCGACTATCCAGCGCAGCCCGGCAGCGAACCGCCTGCCGCCTGACACCGACCTTCTCCCCCCACCCGACCCCATCCCCCACCCGAAAGTTGCGCCACGATGTACGCCGTCAACGTCAGAGACCATTTCATGATCGCCCACAGCTTTCGCGGCGAGGTCTTCGGGCCGGCGCAGCGCCTGCACGGCGCAACTTACGTCGTCGATCTGGAACTGCGGCGTGCCGAGCTCGACGTGGACGGCGTCGTCGTCGACATCGGCTTGGCGACACAGGTGCTGCACGACGAGTTGGCGGCGCTCAATTTCCAGAACCTCGACGAGCTGCCGCAGTTCGCGGGGCGCAACACGACCACGGAATTCCTCGCCCGCGAAATTTTCGACCGCATGTCCGCGCGCATCGCCGCGGGCGCACTCGGCCCGCACGCGCTGGCGGACTCCGGCTCTGCGGGTCTTGCCCAGATGCGCGTGACCCTGAATGAATCACACGTGGCCTGGGCCTCGTACGAAGGCGCGCTGCCGGCGGTGGCCTGAGTCGCCGAGGCCGTTGCCTTTCGACCCGTTGAACGTCACCGCCCGATGACAGCGCCTCGCGCTTTCTGCTTCCTGATCCCCGGCGACCCGGCCACCCCGACCGGCGGCTACCGCTACGACCAGCGAATGGTGCAGGCCATGGCCGCCTCCGGCTGGGCGGTCGATCTGCTGAGGGTGGATGCCGACTGGCCCACACCCGACGCTGCCGCCCTGACTCGCGCAGCCGCGCAGGTCGCCGGCATCGCCGACGGCATGCGGGTGGTGGCCGACGGACTGGCATTCGGCGCGCTGGCCGACGTGGTCGCCGCGCATGCCGGCCGGCTGCGTTGGGTGGCCCTGGTGCACCATCCGCTGCACCTTGAAACCGGCCTGCCCCCGGCGCTGCGCCAGCGGCTGCTGGCCGGCGAGACACGAGCCCTCGGGCATGCACGGGCCGTGGTCGTCACCAGCGCGCGCACGGCGCACGATGTGGCCGCCATGGGTGTCGCACCGGCCCGCATCGCCGTCGTCGAACCGGGCACCGACGCCTTGACCCGGGCAACGGCGGGCGAGGTCACTGACCTGCCGACCGCCAAGCCCGCGGCGGCCGCGCCACGCCTGCTGTGTGTCGCCACCGTCACGCCGCGCAAGGGCCATGCGGTCTTGCTGCACGCGTTGGCCGGCCTCCTGCACTTGCCCTGGCAGCTGCACTGCGTGGGCAGCCTCACGCGCGACCCTGCCACCGCCGCCAACATGCAGGCGCTTGCCCGTGACGCCGGGCTGGCGGGTCGGGTCGCCTGGCACGGCGAAGTGGAGGCCGACGGCCTTCGGACGCACTATGCCGAAGCCGATCTGCTGGTGCTGGCGTCGCTGCATGAGGGCTACGGCATGGTCGTCGCCGAGGCGCTGGCCGCGGGCCTGCCGGTGTTGGTCAGCGATGCCGGTGCGCTCGCGCAGACCCTGCCGCCGGAGGCGGGCTGGCACGTGCCATCCGGCGACGTGCCAGCGCTGCAGGCGGCGCTGCAGCGCCTGATCAGCGATCCCGCGCTGCGGCGCATGCTCGCCGCTGGCGCACGCGAGGCCGGCCGGCGGCTGCCGGGCTGGCCCGTGCAGGCGACGCGCTTCGCGGCTGTGTTGGACGCGCTGCCATGAACCGGCCTCACGCCCGTTTCGCTCGCGTTGCCCGAGGGGACGCGTCGGTGGCTGCGGGCGGCTGGGAGCCAATGACATGACGCACCCCGCACCCGCCGGCTTCAGCGCCGGCTGGCTGCAACAGCGCGAGCCCTTCGATGCTGCCGCACGCAGTGCCGCTGAAGCGCGGCTCAGGATTCGACAGCGGCTGGCGCGGTCGTGCCCGACTGCCGGCGCGCCACTGCGGTTGATCGACCTGGCCTGCGGCACCGGCGCCAACCTTCGATGGCTGGCGCCGCAGCTCAGCGGCCGTCAGCAGTGGTTAGTGGTCGATCACGATGCAGCGCTGTTGCGGTGCTGGCCCGAGGATCTGGAAACCGCCGGCCGCAGCAGCTATCCGCCGCTGCAACACACCGGCCCCGGGTTCGAGGTCGAGGTCGCACGTCGCCAGCTCGACCTGGCGGAGTCGCTCGAAAGCCTGCCTTGGCACGCCGCCCACATCGTCACCGCCTCTGCCCTGCTCGACCTCGTCAGCGCAGCCTGGCTCAAGCGGCTGGTGGCGGCCGTCACCGCCGCCCGTGTTGCCTTGCTGATGGCCCTGAGCGTCGACGGCCGCCACCGCTGGGCACCAGGCGATGTCGGCGACGCCGCTGTCGCCGCTCTGTTCAGCGCGCACCAACAGCGAGACAAGGGCTTCGACGGCCCGGCGCTGGGTGTGTCCGCGAGCGGCGAGCTGGCATCGGCACTGCGCCTCGTCGGCTACCAGGTGCACACGGCCCGCAGCGACTGGCAGCTCGACGGCCGTCAGGACGCGCGGGCGCTGTCGCTGCAGCGGGCGCTGATCGACGGCATGGCCGAGGCGGCCACCGAGCAGCAGCCGGCTGCCGCCGCCACGGTCGAGGCCTGGCGCCAGCGGCGGCAGGCGCTTGCCGCGCGCAGCAGCCTGCGCGTCGGCCATCTCGACCTGCTCGCGCTGCCACCGCGCTGATCCGGCGTTGCGTGGTCAGCGCGCCGAGTCGTTCGCGATCGCGGCAGTGCGCAGATCCAGGTCCCACAGCATGTCGTCGCCCAGCACCATCCGGCGCGCCGGCGGCCGTGTGCAGTCGGCCATGCGTGCCGGCCCCGGGTGCTGCAGGCCGCGTCGGCCCGCGCCGATAATTACCGGCGCGATCACCAGATGCAGCCGCTCGAGCACGCCGGCCGCAAGGCACCGCGACACCGTGACGCCGCCGCCCTCGACCAGCAGCACCCGCAAGCCGCGGCCGGCCAGTGCGGCGACAGCGCGTGCCATGTCCGGGCCGCGCCGTGGGTCGGCCGCGTCGATCAGACCATCGACCGACAGCACCTCAACCATGGGGTGGGCTGCCACCGTGGGCGACGCAGCGTCGACGCCGACAGCGCGCCGGGCAACCGCCCTTTCCGATGTTGTCTGCGGCGCCTGGGGGTCGCCTTTGCCATGGCGCTGAGTTGCTGCCGGCACCTCCCCGCTCGCGAGCTGGCAGTCCGCCGCCGCACCTTTGGCCGCCACCGCCTCGAGCCGGGCCCGCGCCGCGTCGGCGTGACGGCCGTCGCAAAGCCAGAGCGTCGGCGCCGTGGCGTCGTGCATCAAGCGGGCGCTACCGTCCAGTCGGGCCGCGGGGTCCAGCACCACCCGCACCGGGTGCGGACCGGGCACGTGGCGGGTGGTCAGCAATGGGTTGTCTGCCACCACGGTGCCTGCACCGACCAGCACCGCGTCGCACAGGGCGCGAAGGCGATGCAGGTGCACCAGGCTTTCGGGGCCGGTGACGAAGTAGGAGTCTCCGGCCGCCGTGGCCACACAGCCGTCCAGGCTCTGCCCTAGCTGGGCCACCGCCCAGGGCTTGGCACGGTTAGCCGCGGCGCTGTTGGCCCGGGCTTGGGCCAGGCGGGCGTCCAACAAGGGCTTGTAGACCTCGAACCAGGCCGTGCTCGCGGCGCTGCAAGCGCCGACGAGACGCCACCCGCCATCGTCGGCGGCGAGCCGCGTGCCGGGGATCGGCGCGTGCGTCGGGTCGGCGCGGGCGCGAAGCATGTGTTGCCACAACGCCGGCCAATCTCCGGGCGGGCTGTCGGGCGATATCGCGACTGGGTCGGCCACTCCAAGTTCGGGCGTGCGCATGAGCGCAATCATCGCACCCACCGAAAGGGCTCACGCTGGCCCGGGAGCCGATCAACCGCTATCCTGCCCCAGCATGAGCCCACCTGTATCTACTTCGCAAGCGTTAGCCCAACGCGCACTGAAGGACGGCGACACCTCCGCCGAGCCGGCCGCGCTGCTGGCCGGCGCCGAACCCGTGGCCGGCTGGCCGAGTGCAGCGGCCGTGCGTGTCGACCGTGCCAGCACCGAGCTGCGACGCGGCCGGCCGCTGCTGCTGGCCGAAGGCGGGGGCTCGCTGCTGGCCGCGGCGGTGGAGACCCTGAGCGAAGCGCTGCTGAAGGCGCTTCTGCAGGCAGGCACCGCGCCCCATCTGCTGCTGAGTTCCGAGCGCCTGGGCGCCCTCGGCGAGCACGCTGAGGGCCCACCGCTCGCCCTCGCGCTGCCGCTCGGCATCACGCTACTGCAGTTGCAACAAGCGGCCGCCGTGTCGCCCGGACCCGGCGACCGGAGCCTGCTGGACACGACCACGATGGTTGCGGGTCCAGCAGGACAGGCGGCGCTGGCCCTGTGCAAGCGTGGGCGACTCATCCCTGCCGTGTTGCTGATGTACCTGGACGCCCGCGCCACCGCATCGCTCGTCGCTTCCGATGTGCTTCAGGTCGATCCGGCCGACCTCATGCTGGCCGGACAACAGCGGCTCGCCGGGCTGCAGCGGGTCAGCGACGCCCGGGTGCCTCTCGTGGCCGAAGAAGACTGCACGCTGGTGATGTTCCGCGAACTGGAGGGCGACGCCGAGCACGTCGCGGTCATCGTGGGCCAGCTGCCGACCGACGCTCCTGTGCCGGTGCGCCTGCACTCGGCCTGCCTGACCGGCGACCTCCTGGGCAGCGTGCGCTGCGACTGCGGCTCGCAGCTGCAGCAGGCGGTTGCCCGGCTTGCCGAGACGGGCGGTGTGCTGCTCTATCTTGCGCAGGAAGGCCGCGGCACCGGGCTGGCCAACAAGCTCAGGGCCTACCGGCTGCAGGATGCCGGTCTCGACACCTTGCAGGCCGACCGCCATCTCGGCTTTCGCGAGGACGAACGTGACTTCGCGGCGGCGGCTGCCATGTTGCTGGCGCTCGGCGTGACGCGCATCGAGCTGCTCACCAACAACCCGCAGAAAATCGAGGCGCTGCGGCGGAGCGGCATCGATGTCGTCGACCGCCAGCCCCTGCATGGCCAGGTGAATACCCACAACGAGCGCTACATCCGCACCAAGCGACAAGCCGGTCACTTGGGCGCGGACGACTGATACGCCCTCAAACCGGCTGGGCGCCGATCTCAAGCCGGCGGCTGCGGAACAGGCATCGCTTCGACCTCGGCCAGCAGCTGGACCAGGCGCCCGGCCAGGTGATCCAGCAGCGATGCGCCTTTGTCGGCGCTAGCCGCACGCGCATCGCCGCAGACACCGTGCGGGTTGAGGTCTTGGGTCATCCAGCCGATGCCCACCGGCTTCTCCACCCCGAGCAACCCGCCACGGCGGGCGAGCGTTGCGCCAAGGCTGGGAAAGTCGGCGAGCGCGGTCGTTCGCACCAGATCGGGCCGCAGGTGCATGACCAACGAGGTTTCGACCGCGCCGCCGTGCAAGCCATGGGCCAGCTCATCGGCGTCGAACAGCCCGGGCGGCACGCCGAAAGAGAAGCTGTGCGCACGCACCACCAGCAGCCCGTGCGCCACGCGCAGCCGCAGCGCCGCCAAGTCGACGTGCGCGCGCTGACCGCCGTGGCTATTGAAGATCACCATTTTTCGCACGCCAGCCCGCACCACGCCGCGGCCCACCGCCAGCCACAAGCCCAGCAGCGTTTCCAGCTCGGCGCTGAGCGTACCGGGAAAGGCCGTGTGTTCCAGGCTGTCGCCCACGTTCAGTGCCGGCAGCACCAGCACCGAAGACGTGTCAGGCAGCTGCCGCAGCGCCTGCGACACCACGCCGTGGTTGATCAGCGCATCGGTCGCCAGCGGCAGATGCGGGCCGTGCTGCTCGATGGCTGCCACCGGCAGCAGCGCGATGGTTCGCGCCGGATCGACCCTGGCAAAGTCGGTCGTCGCCAGGTCCTGCCAATAGCCACTCGAGAGAATCGAGGGCGCTGCCGCTGCGGCCGAGATGATCATCGCCATGAAGGTGTGCGGTAAGGGTCGTCTTGATGCTGAGGAGTGTCGGGCATTCTCACCAAGCCGGCGTTGCCGGGCCAGGCCAACGCGACGGCGACCGGCAGAGCCGCCAACAGCACCACGCAGAGCAGCCGCCGGTGCAGCGCCGTGGCCACGTTGCACAGGCGCGACGCCAAAGCCGGCGCCGCGAAAGCCAGCACCAGAACGGCCGCCCGCATCGCGTGCGGCTCGACCGGCGCCGGCGCACCCAGCACCCAACACCACGCCATCGACAGCCACGTCAATCGGACGGCTAAGAAGACCCCTGCCGCTGCGGCGGTGCGCGACGACGGCCGCCACCAGGCCCATGCGCCGGCGGCCCCTACCGCAGTGGCCAACATCAAGGCAAGCTGTGCCAACAAGAAAGAACCGCCCCCCGCCATCAGCACGGCGAGCCCGAGCGCAGCCATGAACAGCACGACGGCAAGACCGAGAGGATCCGAGGGCGCGGCGTCACCGCCGTAGCGGACGCCTTGCGCCAGCGTTGCCCACCCGATCACTGCGGCCGCGCCGAGCAGCGGGAGGCTGGCCTGGCCGTTCGCCAGCCAGAGCCCGGCGGCCGCCCAGCCCGCAAGCGCCGCCGACGACACCCAGCCCGGGCCGGGGAGCGAGCGACGGCAGCCGTGAGCCAGCAAAGTAGCAGCCAAACCAGCCAACACGACCCACGGAAGTTTCAGCTGACGCGCCTCGACCGGCCACTGAAAGCCGGGCAGCACGGCAAGCGCTCCCAGCAACCCGAGGGCCGCACCCCACAGCGCACATCTTCCGCCGTGCACATTGCGCAGGGCTGCCATGCCGAAAAAGGCCAGCAGCAATGGCAAGACGAGACTCTGGAAGGCCGGGTGTTCAAACAAGCGTCGTGTTCCCCGTCGGGCCGGCATGGCAGTCGCTGCATAGCAATCGGATGCGCTCGCGCTCTGCACCCCTCGGATTCACATCGTGCGCTGTCGGAAGGCTGAATGGCAAGCCCCGATGCGACGGCTCGTCCGTCTTTCGCCCGGCCGGTGCGAGCCAGTCAAGACTGCCGAAGATTGTCATGTCGTGGATCTCTGTCGAGTACGTCGATCTGGAGACGTCGCCGGCGATCGGATCACCATCCACCGCTGGCGAGCCACTCGTCGACAAGCGGCAAATTTTCCTTACACAGTCGGCCAGAGCTGGCACAGAGCTGTCCGAGTATCCACCCGAGCAATCTGCATCGCAGTTGGACGCGGTGGCTGCGATGCTCGACAACAGGCTCATTGCCAAACGTCTCGGCGCTTGCGTCGTTTGTTTCATTGGCCGTCGCGAAGGGTTGGTTCACCCTCGCACCAAGCTGCCCCCCGGGGCCCGAAGCCTCATCTCGTGGCTCAAGGAAACGCAAAACAAGGACGTCGACGAAATTACAACGTTTCAATTCGCGAGCGTGGAACAAAAGGTAGAACTCTTCGTCGAGCATGTGTTTAGAGCTCGCGCCGTAAGGAACGCTGACATTGAGCAGCTGGCTCCGCGACTCATGACGAAATTTGCAATTGCAATTGCGATCGCTGTTAACGTTGACGACCGGTACCGCGATAACGGTGGAACTGCTGCGGTCTTTCGGGCTATCGCTGCCGCCGCGCAACATGCGCTTGGCGACTTCATCAAAGAGCAGGAGAAGTGGGAAGCTCAGACGCTGGTTGAACATGGCGACGCGTTAGCAGGCATGGCCATGGTGATCACTCCTGATACCCCGCTGCTCAAAAAAGCTGCAGAGTAGGCTGAACACCCGGGTCATCTTGAGATCGGCGCAACCCTCACAAGTGGGTCAATTCGCGGTCGGCGCCAACACGCCAGAGGCGACGGCGGCCAAATCCTGCGAGCGGCGGAGGGATAGCATTTGATCGCAGGTACAGAAGTCGATATAAGGCTTCGACGGAAATGCCACGGAACGCTGCCACCTCGTCTGCGTCGACGACTTGGTCGCCGCTGAAGCTCGCAAGCTGTTTGCGGATTTCGAACTGATCGCGGCGAACCTTCATACGGCCTCCATGAGTGAACATGACAGCAGCGTATTTGTGGCGACCAAGGCAGTCAAAGGCCAAGAATTCCACAAGATCAGCGCAATACTTGGCCGCAGGCCCGAGACCTGGTTCCAGGAGGGTTCCGTCGTTCCGTGGTGGCGAGCCCAGGTAAGAAAAATCTTGGTTGTTATAAATGCGGCACTCGTAGACTTGCCACGATCAACAGCAGTGGATTCGAGTCATGGGCAATCGTGCGCGAGCAGAACACATCAAGCGCAGCAAGGTAAACGCCACCGGCGCTTTGGCAAAGTTGCTTCTCAACCGCTCCGGACTTTCCGCACAGGACCTCCAAGACCTTTTTTGGATTGGCGAGAAAACAGAGTCAGACGCCGAGTTCGCTCTCGGTGACTACTGGGACAAGGCGAAGAAGAAAAATAAGAATTTCTCCGACGACACGCTCGCGCGGGTTGCCCATCTCGCAGTGGCTCGAGGCCTGATCATCTTTGAAGATGCCTGTCAACTTCAACTCGCCGAGGGAGGCCCACGAATTCTGCGGTCCGTGCTCGACCTCCTCGTGGACTCAAAGTGCGGCGTGGCGCACACCGAGGCTTCCATATCGGCTCACCTTGATGAGTGGAAGGCTCATCGAAAGCAACTTCTGGCCATGCAAAGTCAGGAGCGGCTCCCACTGGAAGTTCAACTTGATGCACTTCGCGAATCAATCGCAGTCCGAAGTCACTGGCCGCCGACCTACTGTCGCTCGCAGCGCGCTCAAGCACCTATCAGGTCCTGAGCCCTCCTGCAGGTCCGGTGAATTCAGGCAAAGATGAAGTCGATTTCTGGTGGCAGTCGCCAGGTCACTTTCGTGCCAATACTGCACGACTCGTTCGAGTCTGCGACGAGTTGGGTCAGGCCTTTTCAAGGTCCTTTGTCGAAGAATCGTTTGCAGGTGAGGTCGGTGACCTTCCGCAACTTCTTCCAGTGGCGTCCAAGGCAGAGTCGGCAATGAAGGAGATCGAGGCGCGCGTCATAGTCTTCCTGGAGTCTGCCCGGGACGACGATGATGGCGATTGCGAGATCCACGTCGCGGAGTTCACCGACTACGACAAGCCGATCGCGCCTGATGAGGAAGTACTCCTCGTGTGAACAGAAAGGCCTAGTTCAGAATCGTCGGCCGGAGGCAAATCGAATGGCAGTATGCTGCCGAGGCAATGCCACGAAATTGCCACAGAGCCAGATTGTCTGTAGTCTATTGGCATCGCCTCAAGTCATACGAAAATTCTCATCAAATCAACAAGCTAGCGATCATCACCAGTCAGAAGCAAGCAGAGATTTTCGCCTGTTAATCCGTAGGTCCCTGGTTCGAGCCCAGGTCGGGGAGCCAAGATAGGCGGGGGTTAGCTGGTAAGTGCCTGCTAACCCCTTTGTCTTTTCTGGCTCATCTGTTGCCGTACTGTTGCCGTAAGGCGCCCGCTCGCGGCACCGGAGCGGAGGCAGAACATCCGTCCAACATACTTCTGCGGATGACTGGCACGTCGCCGTGCATAGGTTGGGCTCAGCATCGCAACAGTGCGTTGATCTCCCTGAGCTGATCACGCGAAAAGGCAGAGACCGCGGGGCCTTGATCCCGTCCCACACCTTCCGCGGCGGCCTTCGACAGTTTTGCGCTCAAAGTCACTGCCGAATCGCCCATGCTTTGCGCCTATAGCCGTCTCAAGGACTCATCTGGAGAACTGCTCCATGCGCGAACGCAAGCATGCCGTCGCAGTCGACCCACGCAACAATGGCTCGCTTTTTGTGCGGATGCGGTCCGTCATCCGCATGACGGGACTCTGCCGCTCGACGATTTACCGCCTCGTCGCGCAGGACAAGTTTCCCTCGCCAGTCCGTTTGGCCGCGCGAGCCATCGCATGGCGTCGCATCGATCTTGAGCGGTGGAGCGAGGCCCGCCCCACGATCACTCACTGATTGCAGCGGGCGGTTTTCGCGGCCCTTGCGAGCTGCCGGTGCCACCCCCGCCTCGGCGTCAGTCGGCCGCCCGGCACGTCACGCCGGCACCATCAACTTCAGGACCAACCCGACCAACAGCAACGCCGCCGCGACCCGACCCCAACGCCACGTCGTGAACCTGTAGCGGTGGTTGACCCACACGGCCCGATGAAGCCGACCGATGGCGCAAAGCAGGGCAACGGCCGCGACGACCTGGCCGACGAGGCCGACGGGCTTGGGGGCATGGCTGAACACGATCACCCACAACCTCGGCCACGCAAGGGCAACCACGGCCGCAAGCCAGCGCTGGCCGGGCCAGTACGGCGCGTCCGGTGGCAGTGCTCGTGCGTACAGCAACCACATGATTGACTCCGACCCCGATCGCGCGGGCGGGTTCACCCACCCGTGCACGATCGGGTTAGCCCGGCGGGCGTCGCAGCGGCACCGGAAGCCACCGTTTGCCGGCCAGCCGCGACGCAGCCTTCGCCACCAACACATCTTTCTTCATCACGCCGATCCCGTCATCTGCGAGTTCCGGGCCGACCTCCTTGAGCGCCTGCACGATCTGCGCCTTAGACACATGGTTCAAGTAACCCGCCGCCGTAGGTTCCCACCAGTCGGTACATGGACGCCCCTATGCCAAGCGATCAATTCGATTCAGCTCGAAGGTAAAGATTGCTGCTGTACATCCGGACTTTGATTGCGGCGTTGAGTTGCCCGCTGTCCCTAATGGAATCTGCTGATCGACGCCCCATTGCCATGTTGCACTCGAAGTGCGTTGACTGGTGCGGGCTTTATCGACCACGGTCTTACCTATCGTGCCATCACTGCATGCTCGCCTGAGCAACCGGGAAGTCTTTTGTTAGTTCAGTTATGACCGAGGCGTTTCTACGCGGCCACCGCCGAGCGGGAATAGTCAGGGCGGAACTCGCGGTCGTGGGCGAGTAAGGCCCATACCGTCCGAGCGTTTTTGTTGGCCAGCGCAATCGCTGCAACATTCGTGTTGCGCCGCTCCATGAGCTTGTGCAGCCAACTGGTGGTGTCGAGCTTCTTCGCGGCGCTGAGGATCACCGACCGTGCCCCTTGCACGAGCAGGGTGCGAAGGTACGTATCGCCTCGCTTGCTGATGCCCTGCAGATTCGCCTTGCCGCCACTGGAATGCTGCCGAGGCACCAAGCCCAGCCAAGCTGCAACCTGCCTTCCGTTGTCGAAATTCTTTGCGTCGCCGATCGTGGCAACGAGCGCACTGGCTGTGATCGGCCCGATGCCGGGGACCTTCTCGAGCTTGCGGCTGGCATCGCTGGCGCGATGCCAGCTCCTGATCAGCAATTCCAGTTCTTTGACTTGCTTGTCGATCTCCTTCAGGCGCTCCATCAGCCGATCGACCAGCAACCTGAACGAGCCAGTTAGCTCGTTGGAGGCATCTTCGATCAGCTCCGGCACTCGCTTGGCGATGTTGGCTAGGCCCACGGGAATGACCAGGCCGAACTCGGCAAGCAAGCCCCGGATCTGATTGCCCTGCGCCGTTCGCGCCTTGACGAGCCCTTGTCGCACGCGATGCAATGCCAACACCGATTGCTGCTCAATGTTCTTGATGGGCACGAACCGCATGTTGGGCCTGGCCACGGCTTCGCAGATCGCTTCCGCGTCGGCAGCATCGTTTTTGTTCGACTTGACGTACGGCTTAACGAACTGCGGAGCCATCAGTCGAACTTCATGCCCGAGGCACTGAAGCTTGCGAGCCCAGTGGTGCGCGCCGCCGCAGGCCTCCATGCCGATCAGACACGGCTCGAGGTTGACGAAAAAGGTGACCAGCTGGTCACGTTTGAGTTGCTTCTTCAAAACCGGCTTGCCATGCTCGTTCACGCCGTGCACTTGAAACACGTTCTTGGCCAGGTCGATACCTACTGTCGTAATTCTCATGACGAATGCTCCTCAGGTTGGCGGTTGATCAAGCACCGCCAATTTGGCACAGCGGCGCCACGAGGGAAAGAGGTGGGGCGTCCATACCATTGCCATGTCCAGGCCCACGGCTGCGGCGACCGCGTTCGCTTCGCTCGTCGCACCGCTGCTCGGCAATGCATTCAGCGTCGTTGCCGTGCAGAACGCGAGAAGGTCAAGCAGTTCGGCCTGCGGCAACGCGATCAACCAAGCGAGCCAGGTGCTGGGCTGTTCGGGCAGTCGCTCCTTCCACGCCAGCTTCGCCGCCTCCAGCGCCTCCCAGGCCGAGCTCTGCTTCAGGTCGTCGGCGACCGCTTGCAGCGCGTGCGCCGACAGCCGGGGAGTGATCTGCAACGCCGGCCCAGTGCGCCGATACCCGTCCTCAAACTGAACATGTCCGATTCATTGAGCCTGCAGATTCAATCCGCAGAGGCCGAATGGTTCTCCTTGTGGAGGCAAGGACCTTCTCGCCTGCGTTGGGCGAGAGTGCCCTTGCAGACCGACGACACGGCGCCCGACTTCGAGTTGCAGGACTCGGATGGCCGCCTGGTCTGCCTGCGGGATGTCTGGCCTGACGAGCCCGTGCTGCTCATGTTCTGGCGGCACTACGGCTGCAGTTGCGGCGCCGACCGGGCCCAGCGCCTGCAGGCCGAGGTCGAGGCCTACCGGGCCCTGGGGGCCCAGGGTGCTCATCGTCGGCCAAGGCGGTCGCGCCCAGGCCGCAGACTATGCGGCGCGGCACCATTTGCCCTGCCCCGTGCTTTGCGACCCGGTCCGCAGCGTCTACGAAGCCTACGACCTGCTGGAAGGCAAGCCGTCGCAGATCGTCTTCGATGCGCCGGATGAGTTTCTGAAGATCGATGCTGAGGCCGGGGCTCGCCTGCAGCAGTCGCGGCACGGCACGCCCCGCGCGGCGGTGAACAGCCCCTGGCAACTGCCCGGTGAATTCGTGATCGACACCACCGGCAAGGTGCGGCTGGCCCACCGCTACCAGCACTGCGAGGATTGGCCGAACCCACTGGTGCTGATCGCTGCGCTGAAGGAATCGGTCTGGGCGGCTTGAGGTTGCGGAAGCCCTTTTCCTGTCACACGCTGGCTCACACGCCGGCTCCTCACACTAAGCCCGTCCCTTCAACTACCTGGTGAACACCATGCCCAAATTCGTCATCGAACGATCCATTCCCCAGATCGGCGCTGCCTCGGCGGCCGACATGCAGGCCATCTCAGAAAAGTCTTGCGGCGTGCTGCGCCAGATGGGCTCCGACGTGCAATGGGTGCACAGCTACGTGACGAGCGATAAGATCTATTGCGTCTATAACGCCCCCAGCGAAGACTTGGTGCGTGAGCATGCCCGGCGAGGCGGCTTCCCCGCCGACAGCGTGGCGCTTGTCGTCCGCACCATCGACCCGACCACCGCCGAAGCCTGATCGACTTGCCCATTGCGCCGACGACCGCTCTGCCGGACGATCGGAGCATGGGACCCGTCATTCACCTGCTTGGCAGGCCGAGCGTGTTGCGCGAAGGCGTCGTCAAGGCGGTGCCGCGCGGCCACAAGGCTTGGGGCTTGCTGGCCTACTTAGTGCAGCACCCGGCGGGTGTCAGCCGGCAGCGCCTGGCCGCCTTGCTCTTCGAGGACGCCGAAGACCCGCTGGCCGCGCTGCGCTGGAACCTGAGCGAGTTGCGCCGCGCACTGGGCGACGTGGGGCTGGCTGGCGACGTCCTCCTGCTGGACCTGGAACGCACGGCCTATGTCGACATCGACGTGGTGGCGCGCGGGCACTGGTCACAGGCCCTGCTGGTGCCGGGCCTGGGGCAGGACCTGCTCGACGGGATGGGCTTCGCCTCGAGTCCGTCTTTCGAGGTGTGGCTCGAAGCCGAGCGCCGCCGCATGCGTGCGACGGCGCAGTCGGTTTTGCGCGAGGCCGCGCTGGCCCGCTTGGCCAGCGGTGCTGCCGCCGAGGCCGCGCAACTGGCGGCCCGCCTCGTGGGCCTGGATCCGCTGGACGAGAGCTTCCAAGTGCTGCTGGTGCGATGCCTGTGCACGGCGGGCGATGGCGTGGGTGCGGCCCGCCAGGCCGCCGCCTGCCGTGAGCTCTTCCTGCGCGAGCTCGGCGTGGCGCCGGGGTCGGCCCTGGCCGATGCGTTGCACACGGGCACGGCATCTCCCACCACCGGTCCGGCGCCAGGCCGTGCCGGCGTTGTGGCGCAATTGCAGGCCGGTGAAGCCGCCATCGGCGCCGGCGTGCTGGAGGCCGGCCTGCAGTGCCTGCGCCGCGCCATGGCCGATGCGGACGGCATCGGCGACTCCGAGTTGAGGGTGCGCGCGCGCTTGGCGCTGGGCGGCGCCCTGGTGCATGCCGCGCGCGGCCGCGACGAAGAAGGCGCCGCCGCGCTGCACCAGGCGCTGGCCCTGGGCCAGCATGACGCGCCGCAACTCGCCGCAGCGGCATGCCGCGAACTGGGCTACGTGGAAATGCTGCGCGGCAGCTACGAGCGCGCGCTGGCCTGGATGGACCGCGCCACGGGGTTCGCCGCAGAAAACATGGCCGAACTGGCCCGCATCACCACGGTGCGCGGCGCCATCTTGAGCGACGCCGCGTACTACGGCCCCGCCACCGAGATGCTGCGTCGGGCCGTGGCTTTGTCCGAGTCGGTGGGCGACGTGAAGCAATCGATCTTCGCCCAGTCCATGCTGGGTCGCGCGCTGCTGCTGTGCGGCGATGTCGATGGCGCGGTGGCGGCCCTCGACGCTTCCACCAACGAATCACGGCGTGTCTGGACGGCCTTCCTGCCCTGGCCCCAATCTCTGCGCGCCGAGGCCGAATTGCTGCGCGACCGGGTCGATTCGGCGGCCGAGCTCTTCGAGCAGGCCTTTGCACTGGGCTGCCAACTGGGCGACCCCTGCTGGGAAGGTATGGCTGGCCGCGGTTTGGGACGCGTGGCCATGGCCCGCGGCCAGCCTGCGCGGGCGGCTGAGATCCTGCTGGATGCACTGAAGCGCTGCACGCGCCTGCCGGACGGGTATCTATGGGGCAAGGCCTATGCGCTTGACGCTCTGTGTCATGCGGCCGGCAAGGCCCGCATGCCGCAGGCGCGAGCCTGGGCCGAAGAATTGATGACGCTGGCTGCGCGTGCTGGCATGCGCGAAATGGTCGTCCGCGCCTACCTCCATCAGGCCGACGGCGGCCACGCACCGGCCGCGGCTGCCGCCCGGATGTTGGCTCACGAGATCGACAACCCGCAGTTGCGGGCCGAAGCCCTGCACTCCTGAGCGTGCGCTTTCACTGCGTCGCAACGGGTAGCGGGTGGCGCGATGCAGCTGCTCGTGATGCAGGGGCTAAGTGCCTGGCGGACGAAGGATTCGTATCAGCGAGTGGGTCGTTGAGGGCCTGCGGCTGCTCACGCCATTCATTGCGCCAACGGCGGCTTTGCGGCGGCGAGTCCAGAGCATCGAAGGTCTCTGATGGGTCGATTGCCGGCACAGACGAATGACCGCTGACCGGCATCCGGTTCATGTGGCTCTGGCACTCCGAAACCGCAGGGAGGTGACCGGCCGCTTCCAGTCTGTTCTCGCCGTTCGGCCCGCGACCTCAAATGTCAGCAACTGGCCGAGGCCGGCCATTGGTCATGTGCGCCGGCAGCTGACATTCATGACTCGGAACTCTGCGGCGAACGACAGGTCTCAGAGCTGGCCCCGTTGATCTGAACAGATTCCCGAGATTTATGAGTGGACCCTGCGTGTTCAGGCTGCTTCGGCCGAAGGCTGATGCAGCGCTGCGAAGTACACAACGTCCGGGGTTCGAGCTTGATGGCTCGAGTGCGGCCGGCGCGTGTTGTAGAAGT
>ENA-OFCI01000480-OFCI01000480.1-metagenomes-genome-assembly--contig:-NODE-480-length-24052-cov-3.326416_pt1 | contig 24052 bp, 23 predicted proteins | sample MGYA00153391_OFCI01 | MGnify analysis MGYA00153391
GAAGCTGATGCGTTATTGAATATCGATACTTGCTTATTTATCCTGGCGCGCGGTCAGCAGAGGCGTGGCGGCAGTGCCTGATACCACCAGGGAATACGAGCCGCCAGCCACCAGATCGATACCGGCCAGACTCAACACGGGTGTAGCGGCAGCACCCTGCGTAATGGTTACAGGCGTACCCAGACCGCCAGTGACTTCCACATAGTTTGACGCCGCGCGTGTGGCGATGGTCGGGGTGACCGAGGTGAAGGCAAGTGCCAAAGACAGATCTGCGATAGTGGACGCATTAACTAAACGTACCCGCACTTTGCCGCCGGTGGGCGGAAATAATTTATCGGCAATGCGGAACACGCTGGGTGTACCAGTCGCCGGATCGGTCGAGAGAAAAGTGGAATAATCGCTTGCACTGACGAATGTGTCGTTCAAGGTATAGACGTTGGCCGCGTTCGCGGTATCGGTGTAGGTAATGACTTTCGCACCGCTGGTGGTGCGCGCGTAATTCGAGATGCCGCCGAATGTCACATTAGTGAAAATACGGGTGCCATCAACGCTGACATTCGCGGTTGGCACGGTCGATTGTGCGTTGGTTGCGCGGATGCGGGCAATCGGGTTCGCGATAAACTCAGGCGCGGAATCGTCGTTTTGTTTAACCCAAAAAGCGCTGGGCAGTTCGCCTGACCCCTCGTTAAACAACCCGAGGTTGTAAGCTTGTTGGGCATCCATGGCGCGGGCTGGCGTTCTGAACAAAACATCTTTGGTATTCGGTGAGGTGAGTATGACGCTGTAGGTTCCGGCGACGACTTCATAGATGGTGGCTGCGGTGCCGCGGGCGATGGGCTCAACCGTTGTAAAATCGACCGCCGTGCCGACCACATACACATCGTACAGGCCGAGACCAACAGCATAATTGGCCAGGCGAATTTTGGTATTGCCGCTGGCTCCGTTGGTAATATCGTTACTGAGCAAGCTCATGCCGAGGCTGGATGCGCCGCCGTAAATGACGAGAAGCTGCTTTTGCTGGCCAGCTGTGGTGATGGTTTGGTCAAGGACTACGCCACCGCTGTTCGATACCCGAAAGCGCCGCGAGCCGTTCGCAACTTCTGCAAATCCAGTTGCGGTTTTATAGGCAATGGCTGATTGCAAATTGGTCGTCGCAGCATCGATCACTATGTTCAATGCGCCTGATTCGGGGGCGACGTTCACCGCGCGGATATTGGCGTTTGAGCTGGCAACTGCGTTTTTGCCACAACCAGATAAACCTACCACCGCAATCAGTGCCGCCGTGATCGTTGCAAGCTTGCTGAAAGTGCTGAGTCGGGTGAAAAAGGTAACGGGTTGATTATGTCGAGGTTGGACATTCATGCATTGGCTCCGGTTGGAAATGAGGAAGGTATGGGTAGAGAGGTGGGTGGTGGGGACGCCAGCTTCGGCAGCCGTTGAAATGATCGTCAATAAGCTCCAGCCATGGCCGCTGGCAGACAAAATTTTATCGATGTTTGGGCAGTGATTTAAGCAACTTTGTTCAATAGTTTAACATTTCCGTAAGGAACCCAGCCGCGGACCGTCATCATGACCTACTTTGGGCCTGCTTTACGCAGCGCAATATTGAGCCCGTCGCCTACCGACGGGATGCCACCATCCATGCGGATCATCGCCGCACCCATCAAAGCTGCATTGAAAAAAAACATCACAAAATACTGTGACAGATAAAGCAAGAAAGCGAAACCGTAGGTCACGGCGGAAATCCCGCGTCCGCGGCCGGAAAGACCATCGAACGCGTGCGACGCCAGCATCGGCAGCACGAAACACGCACCCACAAGCAGTGAGGCAATCGAGGACAAAATCGGGAAAACCAGCAGCTTTTTATCCTGCATCAGCACCGCTCCGCTTGCTTTGACCAATGTCCAGCTACCCGAAAATTTTTCAAACATGGTGGATCTCCCTTGGTGTTGCGATTAGCCATTCAGCTATTGGGTCATTCAGCTATCAGCGATTTGACCGCGAGCGTGCCACTTATTATCGCCCGACACGCTATGGTTTTCTATTCTGGTACGGACTTTGTTTTCAGCAGAATGGGTTTTGGTTTCAAAGGAGCATTGATTTCCGGTGCCGCTTTGGTGGCGCTGGTTTCGTCGTTGGCTTTGGTACTGACGTTCCCGCCAAACGAATTCATTAAATCATCGCGGTTATTCTCGTCCGCGCTTTTTTGCTCGGCTTCACTGGGCAGGATTTCAGATTGCGGTGTTTCTACTTTCGCCGGATCAATTCTTGGCGCATCATTTTTATACACCATCACCATTTGCGGGAACGCGATAACCAAGGCAACCATGACCAATTGAATCATCACAAACGGGATCGCTCCCCGATAAATCTGTCCCGTCGTAACAGGTGCAATGATCTTGCGGGTGACGCGATCAATATATTGTTTCGCCGGAGACACGCTGCGTAGATAAAATAATGCAAAACCAAACGGCGGATGCATAAAAGAGGTTTGCATATTCACCGCCAACAACACCCCAAACCAGATCAGATCAATGCCGAGTTTGTCCGCGACAGGACCCAGCAGCGGTACGATGATGAAGGCCAGCTCAAAGTAGTCGAGGAAAAAAGCAAGGATGAATACCAGTAAATTTACTGCGATCAAAAAGCCCACCTGCCCACCCGGCAAATTGACCAGTAGTTCCTCCACCCACACATGGCCGTTGACGCCGTAAAAAGTCAGACTAAACACCCGTGCGCCGATTAAAATAAACACCACAAAGGCGGTAAGTTTGGCGGTCGAATCCATCGCCTGACGCAGCAGTTTTAAATTTAATCTGCGTCGCATAACCGCCATGATCAGCGCGCCGGTCGCACCCATCGCGCCGCCTTCGGTGGGCGTTGCCACGCCGACAAAAATAGTACCGAGCACTAGAAAAATCAGCATCAGCGGCGGCATCAGGACGAAGGTGACACGCTCAGCCATCGCCGACAATAAGCCGAGCTTGGCCCATGAATTGATCAGTGCCGCGAACAGCGCCACGAACGAACCCGCCACCATCGCAGACACCACGATCTGATCGGTATGCAGCGGCTCAAGCAGGGTTTTACCCAGTGTGCCGAGGATGGCCGTGACTACTCTGTTGGCGTTCAGGCCAAATAAAATCCCTAGGGTCAATGCGATGAAGACGAGTACCGCAAACGAAGCGTAACCGCTGCCACCGCCAGGCTCGCGGAAGGCGCGGGCTTCAATCGGCAGTGCCGGTGCCCACGCTGGTTTGACCAGCGCCACGCCGATAACATAAAGCACATACAGCCCCGCCAGCACCAAGCCAGGGATGAAGGCCCCTGCGTACATATCACCGACGGATTTGCCGAGCTGATCGGCCATGATAATCAGTACCAGCGACGGCGGAATTATCTGTGCCAGCGTACCCGATGCCGCGATCACCCCGGAAGCCAGGCGGCGATCATAGCCGTAGCGCAGCATGATCGGCAGTGAAATAAGACCCATAGAAATCACCGATGCCGCTACCACGCCGGTGGTCGCGGCCAGTAGTGCGCCCACAAAAATCACCGCAAAGGCCAACCCGCCCCGCACCGGGCCAAATAGCTGGCCAATAGTCTCCAGTAAATCTTCGGCCATACCGCTGCGTTCAAGAATCAAACCCATGAACGTAAAGAATGGAATAGCCAGCAAGGTCTCGTTCGACATCACACCCCAAATACGCTCAGGCAATGCCTGGAACAACGCTGGCGATAGCAGACCCAGCTCGATGCCGATCAGGCCGAACACAATGCCATTGGCGGCAAGCGCAAACGCCACCGGGTAGCCGAGCAATAAAAAAATGAACAGCCCGATAAACATCAGCGGGGCCATGTTGTGAATAATGAATTGGGTCATGGGGTGATAGCAGTAAGCGGTTTTTCACGTGTCGACAGAATCGCCTGCGCCAACTCTTCTTCGGCTGACGGGTTGTTGTCCAGAGCCGGGTCCGGCAGAAGGCCGCGCAGGATGGCGATGCGCTTGATCAATTCGGATAATCCTTGCAGGGTTAGCAGCAAAAATCCGATCGGCATCATGAGCCGTGCAGGCCATATCACCAGGCCTCCCGCATTGGCCGAAACCTCTTGACTCATATAAGCATTGACGAATGTAGGCCAAGATAAAACCATGATCAAAATCGCCATCGGCAGCAGAAAAAATACGGTGCCAAAAATATCGATCCACAGCTGCGTGCGTCGCGACCAGCGGAGGTACACCACATCGATACGTACATGCGCATGGTGCAGAAGCGCATAGCCACTGCAGAGCAGGAATACCGCCGAGAATAAAACCCATTGCAGCTCCAGCCAACCATTCGAGCTTTTATCCCATACCGAGCGAATGACGGCATTGCCCGAACTCACCAGCACGGCGGCGAGGATCAGCCAGCTGGCCAATTTGCCCACGCGATCATTAAGGCCATCAATAAATCGGGATAGCTTGAGTAATGCATGCACGGTTTGGCTCCGGTTATTTTTATGGCGGTTACTGCGGTTGTTGTGGCCAATGCTTCGCCATTGTATCGCTGCATAGGATGGGTGGCCGCAGCGCTTTAGATTATGGGGTCAATCAATCAAGCGATCAGTTGCCAAAAAAATTATTGATCGCGGGCAATAGTTCAATTCAGCAATTTGCATTATCTTTGTGGTTGCCGCCATTTTTTGCGTCGTCTATTCCCGACGGTTGTAGTTTGTTACAAAATCCGCTGCATACTTTTCGCAGCGGACTCGTTACAGTAACGGCGAATGTGAGTTAACCTGATTGAATATTTTGTGAGTGAATCTGCTCCCCACCTTTTAACGTACTTATGTCAGTCTTCTGGCCTAAGCCAATAGCGCAATACAAAGCGATAGCGAAATGAAAAAATTTTTAGTCGGATTAAAGCTGCTTTTAAAGCAACCAGCGAACCAAACTGCAAAGCAATCTGCAGCGAGGATGGTCCTGGCCGCCTTGATGAGTACGGCGCTCATGTCCACAGCCGCGATGGCGGTCGGCGATGTAGCCAACGGAAAAATACTTTACACAGATAACTGTCAGTCGTGTCATGGATCACCCCCTAATTCATCGGCAATGGTGGCCGCAGGTAAACCGGACGTATTAAGTTCCAAACTCAGCGGCGTTAGTCAAATGTTGTTTTTGGGCTTCCTGAATATGCCAGGCACGGGCGCAGCAGGCGGCACGGGTGTCAATGACATCACCGCTTATCTGGCTTCATTAAGTTCACAGCCGCCCCCGGTGCTGCCGACCGCACAAAGTATAAATTTTCCCTTAATTGCAGCGCAAAGTATTGCGAACGGCAGCTTGCCAGTGGCTGCAACGGTGCCATCGGGCTTGCCCGTCACGGTCACGCTGACGACTCCCGCTATCTGCTCCCTGTCTGGCAATACGGTGACTTTTTGGTTGCCTGGCACCTGTTCAATTTCGGCTAATCAGGGGGGTGACGTTGTCGGCACTACTACCTATGCGGCTGCACCACAGGTCGTTCGCAGCTTCACCATTACGGCACCTGCCCCCGTGCCGCTTTCCAAGCGCGGCGGGATCGATATTGAAGGTTTGGGCAAGAGTGTGATTCTAGTGCGCTCCGTGGTTGGCCAGATGGCGCAAATGCAAGCAGGACGGTTTGCAGGTGGGCAAATTACGTTTACGCCGATGGTTGATCCGGGTGCTGGTTATCGATTGGCGGGCGTCACTGATTTTGCCGGTAACGGTAAATCTGATTTGGCGATTCAGGATTTGTTATTGCCGGGAGACTTTGGTGAGATTCGCACCTGGACAGATTTTTTGCCGAACACCGATGCGCGGCTGCGTGATGTGAAGCGCGTCTGGGATGTGCAGGCAGTGGGCGATCTTGATGGTGATGGCTTGGGTGATTTAGTGTGGCGCTATGTCGCCAGTGATCCGCGCGATACCGGTGTTTCCTATATCTGGTTTTCCAGCCCAGGCGGTGCACTGCCGCAGGTCAGGAAGCGCGGTGGTGCGCCGCTTAATTGGACGCTGCTGGGCGCGGCGGATATTAATTTTGATGGTGCGGCTGACATGATTTATATCAGCCCTGCAGGTCAGATTCGGGTGCTGATGGCAACGCCCAGTCGTACCTGCGCGAACCTGTTGGTGGGCGATGTGCCAGCCGGTTTCAAGGCACTCAAGTTCGCCGACTTTACCGGCGGGCGGCGCGGCGATATTTTGTTGCGCAATGAGAGCACGGGCGAGATCTCGCTCATGTCCTTGAATGCCGCGGGCTATGTGTTGCCGCCTGGGGTGGTTACTGAAGACCCTAACGCTTCATGCTCGCCAAGCTCATTGGTGGTCGCTACTAATCTGCGCAGCTTGCCGGTCACCGATTCAGCCTGGAAATTTTATGCATCCGGTGATCTGGACGGCGATGGCATTATGGATGTGCTGTGGCTGCGCCCGGATGGCACACTCACCGCGTGGCTGATGAATGCGAACGGCGGCGCACCTACCGTGCTGAATAATGTGGGTATGGCGCCTGTGGGATTTACCGTATTTCAGCCTTGATGAAGTAACAAGCAACCGGGAAAAATATATGCTTCGTTCGATTCGATGGCTAGGTGTTTTAGTGATTGCCACCGTGTTCGCCGGTTGCGCGAATGTATCACCCAGCCAACGCGGCATTCTCGCTAAACCCGATATGCAATTCGACGCTGATGCCGCCAATTCAAAAATCATTCAACACAATTACGCGAGCAAAGAGGGCACCGCCGGTGGCCGCGCCACGGGTGGAGGGGGTTGTGGCTGTACATAAATAAAATAAAACACCAGAACCAGAGCGGTTTTCCAGCCAAAAATGCTTCAAGAAGCGCATGAATAATAGGGTTTAAGCATTGAAAAATAACAAGCCGGTAGCGAACGCATTCACTGCCCTCATGGCCGCCGCCATGGCGCTACCCATTGTTGCCATTCCACTTTGCAGCAGTGCAGAAGAAGTCGCCACGGTGAATGCTTCAGCATCACCAACATCATCGTTACTGCCCGTCGGCGCGGTGTTCGGTGTGCGCACCCTGTATTACCGTGAAACCGGTGATCGTATGAAAGTCACCGAGCCGGTGGTGTGGATCAAATCGCCGATCGGCGAAACCTGGGAAGTGAGCGCGAGTGCGACGCTCGATATTGTCAGCGGCGCATCGGCGATTTATGTGTCGAATCAAACCGGCAAACCGGTGCAGATTTATACCGGTGCCTCGATTACGGATCGTCGCAAAGCCGGTGATGTAGCGCTGAAACATCGCTGGGGCGAGAGCACGTTAAGCGTCTCGCGCACCCAGTCGGCAGAGAAAGATTACCGTTCCGACGCGACCGGTGTTAACGCCACTTATGATTTCAACGAGCGCAACACCACACTGGCAGCAGGCTATGGCAACAGCAATGATCGGGTGCGTTCAGTCACCGATCAAAGTTTGAACGCGCGCCGCGAATCACGCGAATATTTATTTGGCGTCACACAATTGGTAGACCGGTTTTCGCTGGTGCAAAGCAATCTGGCCTACACCCGCGCAAGCGGTTATCTGAACGATCCGTATCGGCTCACCATTGCGTTTTTCCCGACCGGGCCACGCGTCAGTATTGCGGCTGATACGCGCCCCGATTCGCGCACGCAGTGGGCTTGGCTGACACGCTATAAACGCACCCTGCAAGCACAGCAGGCGGTGGTCTCAGCCGAGTATCGCTACTATCGCGACGATTGGGGCATGCGTTCGCATACGGTGGCCGCAAGCTGGCTGCAAACCCTGAATGAGCAATGGAAAGTGGAGTTGGGGCTGCGCTATTACGCGCAATCCAAAGCCGATTTTTATCGACCCGTGATCGAGTCACGTCCGCTGCCGGTTTACACCTCAAGTGATCAACGACTGGCGAGTTTTGGCTCACTCGAGCCCTCACTCAAAGCGATCTACCAGCTTAACGATGCCGACTCATTTGACCTCGGTGCGTCGTTGTATCGACAACAAGGCAACTGGAAGCTGGGCGGTGGCGGCACAGCCACTTTTGAACCTTTGCAGGCGCTGCTGCTGAACGCGGGTTATACGCATCGGTTTTAGCTCCTGGTTTTTGGGCCCACGCTTGTGGCGCATTCACCACCGACAATTTGGTCGCCGTACTGCGCCTTGAGCCCGAAAGGGACTTACACTCGCAACATGCAGCGCTATACCTTTCCTTTTCGCGCAATGGCGTGCGACAACATAATTGAGCTTTATGCCGGGTCGCACGATGAGGCTGACCGCGTGGCGGCTGCTGCGATGGCTGAAGTGAGGCGTATTGAAGCCAAATATTCCCGCTATCGCGACGACAGCGTGGTAAGCGGCCTGAATCGCGCGGCGGGCGTGGCGGCGGTTGAAGTTGATGCCGAGACCGCACAGCTTCTCGACTTCGCTGATGCTTGCTATCACCAATCGGATGGACTGTTTGATATTACATCCGGGGTATTGCGTCGGGTCTGGAATTTCAAAGCGGATCGGCCACCCGCTGCCGCCGCTATTGCGCCGTTGCTGCCCTTGATCGGTTGGACGCAAATATTGCGTATCCGCGCTGCGGCCGGGCAAACCAGTGTGTATTTACCGCAACCCGGTATGGAAATCGATTTTGGTGGCTTCGGTAAAGAGTACGCGGCAGATCGTGCGGCGGCGATGCTGCTGTCTTACGGGGTGCGGCATGCGTTCGTCAATTTGGGCGGCGATGTGGTGGTAACCGGGCCGCATGCAAACGGTGAGCCATGGCAGTTGGGTGTGCGCCATCCACGCAATGACCAAATATACTTGATGACCTTGCCGATTGCCTCAGGCGCTGTCGCGACTAGTGGCGACTATGAGCGCTATCTGGATTTTGAGGGGCAGCGCTATTCCCATATTCTCAATCCCAAAACCGGTGAATCAGTGAATGGGCTGCAGAGTGTGACGGTGCTGGCGCCGAGCTGTTTGGTCGCTGGCAGTATGTCGACCATTGCGATGTTGCTGGGGCCAACGGCAGGGGCAAGCTGGCTCGCCCATAGCGGCGCGCGCTATTGGGCGGTTGCACCTGATGGCAGCCCCATCCACAACCTATAGTGGTACATCGTGAGCCGAGAGGAGTGGCATGATAAAATTAGCGAAATTCTAGTTCGTAAGCCGATTTTTTAACCCTAGCTTTTATCGAGTGTATTTATTATGTTCTCACGCCAAAACACCATCCAGACAGTTGATCCTGAAATCTTCGCGGCGATTACCCATGAAAACCAGCGCCAGCAAGATCATATCGAGCTCATCGCTTCCGAAAATTACACCAGCCCCGCGGTGATGGAAGCGCAAGGCAGCCAGCTCACCAATAAATATGCGGAAGGCTACCCCGGCAAACGCTACTACGGTGGCTGCGAATTCGTCGATGTGGTTGAAACCTTGGCGATTGAGCGCGTTAAAAAATTGTTCGGTGCTGAAGCCGCCAATGTGCAGCCTAATAGTGGCTCACAGGCAAACCAGGCGGTGTTTTTTGCGCTGCTGAACCCGGGTGATACCTTTCTCGGTATGAGTCTGGCAGAAGGTGGGCATTTAACGCACGGCATGCCGCTGAATATGTCCGGTAAATGGTTCAAGCCGGTTGCCTACGGCCTGAACGCAAAAGAGGAAATTGATTACGACCAGGTAGAACGTCTGGCGCATGAGACCAAACCCAAATTGATTCTGGCCGGCGCATCGGCTTATTCGCTCAAGATTGATTTTGCGCGATTCGCTCAAATTGCCAAGGACGTAGGCGCTTATTTCATGGTTGATATGGCGCACTACTCAGGCTTGATTGCTGGCGGTGTTTATCCGAATCCAGTAGCGCATGCTGATGTGGTGACGACGACCACACACAAGGGGCTGCGCGGCCCGCGTGGCGGTATTATTTTGATGAAAGCCGAGCACGAGAAGAAAATTAATTCAGCCATTTTCCCCGGTATTCAAGGCGGCCCGCTTATGCATGTGATTGCTGGCAAGGCGGTGGCGTTTCTTGAAGCGCTGCAGCCTGATTTCAAGGTCTATCAAAGCCAGGTACTCAAGAATGCGCATGTGATGGCAGAAACTTTAAAGAAGCGCGGGCTTCGAATTGTCTCTGACCGTACCGAATCGCATCTGATGCTGGTAGATCTTCGTGCCAAAGCCATCACCGGTAAAGAAGCAGAGGCGGTGCTGGGGCAGGCGCATATCACCGTCAACAAAAATGCGATTCCGAACGATCCGGAAAAGCCTTTTGTTACCTCCGGTATTCGCCTGGGCTCGCCCGCAATGACCACCCGCGGATTCAAAGAAGCTGAGGCCGAACTCACCGCAAATATGATTGCGGATGTGCTCGATAACCCGCGCGATGCTGCCAGTGTAGAAGCGGTAAAAGTCCGTGTACATGCGCTGACGCAGCGCTTCCCCGTTTACGGCTAACGGTATAAATATTCCCCAATAATGTTCGCATGAAATGCCCCTTCTGTAGTGCGCAGGAAACACAAGTCATCGATTCCCGCGTGTCGGAGGAGGGGGATGTCGTGCGTCGTCGCCGTCGCTGTACGGTCTGCCATAAACGCTTTACCACCTATGAAACAGCGGAACTGCGGATGCCGACGATTGTGAAATCAAACGGCCAACGCGAAGATTTTTCGCGTCAAAAACTGGAGACCAGTTTTCATCGCGCCCTGCATAAGCGGCCGGTGGGTGAAGAGCAGGTCGCGGCGGCAATTGACCGGATCGAGCAATCGCTGTTAAACGAAGCCAAACGCGAGCTGGTATCGCGCATGGTGGGTGAAATGGTGATGGCCGAACTCAAACAGATGGACGAAGTGGGTTATGTTCGCTTCGCTTCTGTCTATCGCAGTTTTTCCGATGTTGAGGAATTCAAAGCAGCGATTCGCGAAGTGCAGAAGTAAATTAATTATGGAATCGAATTCAAGCCCGGCTTTTTCCGCCACTGATTACGCCATGATGGCGGCTGCGCTGCGCATTGCCGAGCAGGGCCGTGGGCTGGCTTCACCGAACCCGCATGTCGGCTGTGTGATTGTCAAACAGGGTCGTATTATCGGCAGTGGCTTCACGCAATCAGGCGGACGCCCGCATGCAGAAGCCGTGGCGCTCGCGGCCTGTGCGGCCAATGGTTGTGCCGCTGAAGGTGCTACGGTATATGTCACCCTGGAGCCGTGCAGCCCGCATCCCCAATCACGCGGGCCTGCTTGCGCAGATTTATTGATCGCGGCAAAAGTTGCGCGTGTGGTATCCGCTTTGCATGATCCGTTTGATGGTGTTGATGGTGCGGGCCACAACAATTTACGCGCATCAGGAATACAAGTTGAAACCGGTTTAATGGCCGCGCAGGCGAGCGCACAACTTAAAGCGTTTCTGAAACGTGTGACCCAGGATCGCCCCTGGGTGACACTCAAAGTAGCGGCAAGCATGGACGGTAAAACCGCATTGTTGAACGGTGAATCGAAATGGATTACCGGTGAGGATGCGCGCCGTGATGTGCATTTGATGCGCTCAAAAGTGTGCGCCGTGATGACCGGTATTGGCACCGCGCTGGCAGATGATCCGGCGTTGACGGTACGAAATTTGCCGGGGGAAAACGCAGCAAAAATCGAACGCCAGCCATTGAGGATATTGCTCGATAGCCGACTCGATGTGCGTAACGGCATGAAGCTGTTGCAAGGCGGCAATACGCTTATTGTTACTGCAACCGGCAGCGAAGAGCGGGTCGCAGAACTTAGCGCATTGGGTGTTGAGGTAATGCGCGTGCCGACTGAAGCCGTAAAGGGCAAAGTTGATTTGAACGCGATGATGAAATTGCTGGCCGAACGCACACCCGACCGCACATCTCAACGGCTTAATCACATCATGGTAGAGACCGGTGCCAAAATGAATGGCTCGCTGCTTGAATCTGGGGTGGTCGATGAAATTGTTTTTTATCTGGCGCCTGGCATTTTAGGCGATGCGGCTCGCGGTCTGTTTGCGATGACCGGACTGCAGAGTCTGCGGGATAAAATCGATTTAAAAATAATGGATCAGCGCATGGTGGGTGCTGATATTCGTATCACCGCACAGGTTGTTTATTAGTTTATTTACAACAGGAAAATAATTGTGTTTACCGGCATTATCGAAACCACTGGCGTGATTGAAACCGCCAACATCACGCCCGTCAATACGCGGCTGGTTATCCATGCGCCGCGGCTGGGGCTGCATAACATTGCTGTGGGTGACTCGATTTCGGTGAGCGGCTGTTGTCTGACCGTAGTTGAAAAATCCGCCGAATCGTTTTCGGTTGATGTGTCCAATGAAACCCTGTCGCTGACAACGGGCTTGATACAGGGTGCTGAAGTCAACCTCGAAAAGTCGTTGCGCTTTGGTGATCGGCTCGGCGGACATTTGGTGAGTGGGCATCTGGATGGACTGGGAACCGTGACCGCGATGGAGGATTTAGGCGCATCCTGGCGACTTGAAATACAGGCACCGGGTGAGCTGGCCAAATATGTCGCGCGCAAAGGCTCGATCACGATCAATGGCATCTCGCTCACGGTGAACAGTGTGCGAGATGTGGATGGCAATGGTAACGACAGTAGCACTGGTGATGGTAAAGGTAATGGGAAAGGTACGGGTACTGGCAGCGGTAGTAATGTTGACGCTGGCAAAACCAGTGAACGTTATGCACTGTTCGAAATAAATATCATTCCGCATACCCATCAGATCACCACCATACGCAGGCTGCACACCGGGTCTAAAGTGAATCTGGAAATTGATTTAGTGGCAAGATATATCGAACGAATGTTGACCACCGACGCCAAGCTGGCTCAACCGAAAGGAAACTGATTATGACTATTCATTCCACCCAGGAAATCATCGAAGATATTCGCGCAGGCAAGATGGTGGTGCTAGTCGATGCTGAAGATCGCGAGAATGAAGGCGATATCGTGATGGCGGCCGATTTTGTGACGCCGGAGGCGATTAATTTTATGGCGACGCATGCGCGTGGCCTGATTTGCATGCCGATTACAGAAGCGCATGCGGCAAGGCTTAACCTGCCACCGATGGTGCAGGATAATCGCACCTCGCATGGCACCGCGTTTACGGTTTCGATCGAAGCTGCCACCGGGGTTACCACCGGCATCTCGGCGGCGGATCGGGCACGCACGGTGAGGGTCGCCGCCGCCCGCCATGCAAAGCCTGAAGACTTGGTGCAGCCCGGCCATATTTTTCCGCTGACCGCCAAAAACGGCGGTGTCTTGATGCGGGCAGGACACACCGAAGCGGCCTGTGATTTGGCGAGTCTTGCCGATCTTTATCCGGCCGGTGTGATCTGTGAAATTTTGAAGGAAGACGGGTCAATGGCAAGACTGCCGGATTTGATCCCGTTCGCGCAAAAACATGGTCTTAAAATCGGCACGATTGCAGATTTGATTCGTCATCGGTCGGTTACTGAAACTCTGGTTGATCTGATATCGAAACGTACCATTACAACGCCTTACGGGCCGTTTGAATTACATGTGTTTCAGGATAAAACCGCAAGTGAGGTTCATCTTGCCCTTACGCGCGGCGAAATTCGTCCTGACGTGCCGGTGCTTACCCGCGTACATGAGCCGTTTACGTCGCTCGATTTATTTGAGTTTGAGAGTGGCCGCCATGCTTATTCAGTGGCCGAGGCGATGCGCATTATCGCCACTGAAGGCGCAGGCGTACTGGTGCTGCTGCGCGGGGCCGAGGATGCCACATCGCTGCTGGAACGCTTCAAGCCTGCCCATGAAAGTAATGCCGCCCGCCGCCCCGGAAAATGGGATCCGCGCATGCATGGAATTGGCGCACAAATTTTACGCAAGCTTAATGTGCGTAAAATGCGCGTCCTGTCATGGCCCAAGAAAATTCCTTCAATGGCCGGTTTTGAGTTGGAAGTGGTGGAATATGTGCCGCCGTCAACTCAACGTAAATTACATAGCGTCGGATAATGAACACCATTAAACCTAATCAGGACGGATCGGCTCTCAAAATCGGCATCGTACAAAGCCGCTTTAATGAGCCAGTCGTCGTGAAAATGAATCAGGCGTGCGTTGATGCGCTGCTGGCACACGGTGTTAAACCGGCTCACATTATTCACATCACTGTGCCCGGTGCGCTGGAAATCCCGATTGCGCTGCAGACGATGGCGTTGACGCATCAATTTAACGCCCTGATTGCCATTGGCGCGGTGATTCGCGGTGAGACCTATCATTTTGAAGTCGTTGCCAACGATGCCTGTCGCGGGGTGATGGATGTGATGCTGGAAACCGGCGTGCCGATTGCCAATGGTATTTTGACGGTGAATTCCGATGAACAGGCCTTGGCCCGCGTGGCTGAAAAAGGTGCCGACTGTGCTCACGCTGCCATCGAAATGGCGCATGCGGTCGCCTTACTCCGCCAATTGAAAGAATCTTGATGAAAAATGCTCGTCGCCGTTCGCGTGAATTTGCGCTACAGGCGTTATACCAATGGCAAATTACTGCCACCAGCGCTGCAGAGCTACATAACCAGTACGCGGCAGCTGATGGCTATGCCAAGGCGGATGCGAATTTATTTGTAGCGCTCGTCAAAGGCGCAATCGACGCAGCAGATTCCCTGATCGAGCAACTCACGCCGCACCTTGATCGCAAGTGGCCAGAGGTCAGCCCGGTTGAGCGCGCGATTATGCTGCTGGCGGCGTATGAAATGACGGCCATGCCCGAAACGCCCTATCGCGTGATCATCAATGAAGCCATTGAGCTTGCAAAATCTTTTGGCGGAACCGATGGGCATAAGTATGTGAATGGCGTGCTTGATAAATTGGCGGCGAGCGTACGTGCCGAAGAAATTGCTTATCAAGGAAATCACAATATACTGCCAAAGCCAAGCACTGGCGCGGCTTCCAGGGCACCTGTCGTTACCGTAAAAGCGCGCCGCGTGTCAGCGCCTGCGGCCAATACGACGCCTTCCAAGCCCGTTACCTCGACAAAACCTGTCACGAAATCCTGAATGGTTGGGGTTTGCTGAATCAGGTTTGCCCGAATATTATTCAAAGGTTGTGCTGATATGACGCCTGAATTCGCGCTCATCAATCGTTATTTTAATCGTGCCGTAACCGATGCCGAAGTGGCACTGGGGATCGGCGATGATTGCGCAATAGTTCGCTGCAAACCCGGTCATGAAATGGTAATTTCAACGGATACGCTCGGCTCGGGCACGCATTTTTTTCCTGACGGCGACGCGGAAAAATTAGGTCGCAAAGCCCTCGCGGTTAATTTATCTGATCTCGCGGCGATGGGCGCGACGCCACGCTTCGTCATGCTGGCACTCACGCTGCCCCGTATTGATGAGGCATGGCTGGACGCATTCTCGCGCGGATTTTATACGCTGGCAGATCAATACAGCGTGTCGCTTATTGGCGGCAACACCACGCGCGGGCCGCTTTCCATAACCATTACTATTTTGGGCGAGATTGAGGCAGGAAGGGCGTTGCGACGCGATACGGCAAAGCCGAACGATGATATCTGGGTGTCAGGCTCGCTCGGTGCCGCGTCATTGGCACTGATGCATATTCAGAAAAAAGTAACACTGCCGCCGAATGTATTTCGGACGGTTGAAGCGCGACGCATTGAGCCGAATCCTCGGGTTGAGCTCGGTCGCGCATTGCTCGGCGTGGCCCATGCGGCGATCGATATTTCAGACGGGTTGCTGGCCGACTTAGGCCACATTGCTGAGCGCTCGCAACTGGCTGCCATAATTCAACGCGATGCAGTGCCGATGGCGGCCGGGCTGTTGAACCTGCGGGCGGATCAGCGTGATGTGTGCGCCTTGGCTGGCGGTGATGATTACGAGCTGTGTTTTACCGCGCCCGAGTCAGCGCGCGCGCAGATCATCAGCGCAGGCGAACAGGTCGGCGTAGCCGTCACTCGCATCGGCAAAATGGTTTCAGCCCACAGCGATGACAAGTTACAAGCTTCATTTCAAACGCGGTATCGAGTTCGGGTGCATGATGAAGTCGGCTTCGATGTTACGCCTACAATTCATGGGTTTGATCATTTCATTTAACGCCATCATTTTTATCTCGATAACCGCACATGCGTCCCACCCGCGAATTCCTGCTTAAGCATCCCGCCCATTTCCTGGCTCTGGGCTTTGGTGCGGGCTTGGCCGCGAAAGCGCCCGGAACATGGGGCACGCTGGTGGCATTACCGTTTTTCTTTTTGGCGCATTATTTAGGCGGACAAATCGCGGTCCTTTTAGCTGCAGCAATTTTTTTCGTGGTTGGTATTTGGGCGGCTGGGGTTACGGGCCGTGCGCTCGGGGTTTCTGATCATGGCGGCATAGTGGTCGATGAAATCGCGGCGTTTCTGCTGGTGCTGGCATTCGTGCCCGCGCCCGTTAATATCTTGGGAATTGCAGTCGCGTTTTTATTGTTTCGGCTGTTTGATATTGTTAAGCCGTGGCCTGTTAATGTGGCGGATCGTCTCATCAAGGGCGGATTCGGCGTCATGTTTGATGATGTGCTCGCCGCGATATACGCCATCATCGGCCTGTGGTTCCTGCGCAATATTATTGAAGGGGTAGCGTAATGAATTCAAATTCCGATGCGGCACCCCTGCTGCAAGGCTGGCCATACCCGACGCTGTTTGCTCATCGTGGGGGAGGCAAGTTAGCACCTGAAAATACTCTGGCGGCCATGAAATGTGGCTATGCGCATGGCTATGGTGCAGTCGAGTTTGATGTAAAGCTTAGCGCCGACAATATCGCGATTTTATTGCATGACGACACGGTTGATCGCACCACCGATGGTGAAGGTTTGGCCACCCAATTTAGTGTGGCTGAGCTTGAAAAACTGGATGCAGGCGCATGGCATGGCGCAGCCTATGAGGGCGAGCGAATTCCGCGTTTTTCAGCCGTCGCAAAATACCTTCATGGCCTCGGGTTGATGGCAAATGTTGAAATCAAACCCAGTCCGGGACGTGAAGCAGAAACCGGCAAGCTGGTCGCCGAGCTTTGCCAAGAGCTATGGCGTGACCGTCTGGTCAAACCGCTCATTACATCATTCAGTGTTGATGCGCTCCGGGCGGCGCGCCGTGTTTCGCCGCAAGCATTACTTGCACCGATGGGGCTGCTGGTGGATATTCCGGATGAGTCGCAGCTCGATTTGCTGCAGTCGCTCGAATGTGTGTCGCTTCATTGCCACCATGCCAAACTGACGGCCGAACATGTACGCTTTTTCCATCATCACGGGTTTCATGTGCTGACGTATACCGTCAATGAGGTTGATCAGCTGGCGGCACTGCTGGCGATCGGCGTTGATGGTATTTTTACCGATAATCTGGAGGTGATGGCCAAGCGTTTTGCAGCGCAATTGCATGATAGTGGCCGCGATATGCAGGATGAACAAGTGCTTGATATCGATTGGCTCGGCGTTCCGCCGCCGATGCCCTGAATGTCGTTCCAGTGCCCAGATTCCGGGTCTCAGCTAACACGGCTAACACAGCTAACACGGCTGACGGGCAAAGCCCATTTGTAATGTGTCTTTGCCCTGTCATTGTTTAGCGCTAATGTGATTAATATTCTGATGACTGCCTTGCGAATATATGGCGCTAAATAAGGCGTAAGTGCGCCTTCAGCCGACCACACTTAACGGCCCTGATACGCCAAGTTAGCGCGTATTTTTATCGTAATCGTTGAGATAGCCTTGTTAAACGCCTGATTTCGTGATAAAAACTTTAAAAGGGCAGGTCGTTGAAGTCGTCATTAATGTCATGCATCACATCAAATTTTAAATTGCTTCAGTTCTAATGGGTTTCAATTTTAATCAAGCAAGGTGCAAACCATGCCGCGCATTACCGTGTTCAACCAAAAAGGTGGGGTTGGTAAAACGACTACAGCGCTCAATCTCGCTGCCGCGTTGGCGCGTGCGGGTGACGCGCCGCTTACGATAGATCTGGACCCGCAGGGCCACCTTACGATGCTCAGCGGTGTCGGCGCGATCACGGGTGATACCAGCATTTACGCTTTCTACCGCGACAACAAACCGCTGACCGAATTAACGCTGCAGACAGAACGTCATTCCAGTCTCATCCCCGCTCATCTGGAGCTGGCCAAGGTCGATACACAATTCGGCAAAGGCCCGAACATCCTGAATCGCTTAAAGCTCGCCCTGATTCGCGAAAACATGAACGGCGTGCGCCCGGTGATCATGGATTGCAGCCCGCTGCTGGGGGTATTGTCTCTGTCGGCCATTTTTGCGGCAGATAAGGTATTGATACCCGTGTCGGCTGATTATCTCGCCGTGAAAGGCGCATTGCAGGTTGAGAAAACACTCAACGCACTGGGGCCGGTATTGAAGAAGCGGATTGAACGCCGCTATGTCATCACGCGCTTTGATGGGCGGCGCAAAATGTCCTGGGATATTTACAACACCTTTCGCGAACGCTTTGGTCATGAATTATGCGAAACCCGCATTGCCGAAAGTGTCTCGCTCGCCGAAAGTCCATACGCCGAAACAGATGTGTTTGAGCACGCCCCCGGCAGTCGTGGCGCACAAGATTATCAGGCGCTTTATGAAGAGCTGCGTGCCAGTGATTTTCTGGCGATGGCGGCCTAAGTAAAATCGTCAAGTCGTAAGGCCATCATTCGCGCGGTAGGTCTTGTCAATCACCCTTGCTGATAATCAGCGAAATAGCGCCTTCCAGATCGGTGCCATCCCCACGCGGTAAATCATCCAGCACTTTGCATTCCAGCACCGTGGCATGGTGATACATTTGCCGCAGCTTGATTTCCGCCAATGCCTGCGTCTCGGCCTGAATGAGGAGACTTTCAACCATCAGGCCGGAACGAGTGCGTATACGAAAGCCAAATTTTTGCATATCGAAGTGTAGAGCGAAATACGCCAGCGGGAAAGTAGTAAATACGGAAGCCAAAAATCATGATTTTATAATTAATAAGATTATAGAACCTGACTGCGATCATAATCATGATAGTTAATCTCTATTAGGAAAAAATGAATCTTCGCGATCTCCGCTACCTGGTTGCACTCGCCGATCTGAAGCATTTTGGCCGCGCAGCCGAGGCGTGTTTTGTGTCGCAGCCGACACTTTCAACCCAGATCAAAAAATTTGAAGATGAGCTTGGCACTCAATTGATTGAGCGCAATCCGCGCAATGTAATGCTAACGGATGTGGGCGTTGCCGTCGTCGCCCGAGCGCGCGCCATATTGCATGAGGCTGATCAAATCAAAAATATCGCCCGCCGTGCTAAGGACCCTGAATCCGGCACCGTCAAGATCGGCATTTTCCCGACACTTGGCCCCTATCTGCTGCCCCATGTGGTGCCGAATATTGTAAAAAAATTCCCTAAACTTGAGCTTATGTTGTTTGAAGAAAAAACCGAAAGCGTGCTCAAAAAATTACATGATGGTGATCTCGATGCGGGCATCATCGCCTTGCCGATTCATGACGACACCCTGCACGCCGAGTTTTTATTTGAAGAGTCATTCGTGCTCGCCGTACCGAAGGGTAGCGCGCTGGCTAAACTTAAAAAAATCAAATTGAGTGATCTGGCCAACGAGCGGCTGCTGCTACTGGACGACGGCCATTGTTTACGCGACCAGGCGCTGGAAGTCTGCCAAATGGCGGGGGTGGGTGAACGTGCCGGATTTAGAGCGACCAGTCTCGAAACCTTGCGCCACATGGTCTCCGCCAATGTCGGCATGACCCTACTACCAGCATTGACGGTGCAACCGCCTGTCCCGCCCACACCGAACGTGGTGTTGATTCCATTCGCAGCGCCTGCGCCAAGCCGACGCATCGCGATCGTATGGCGACGGACATCTGCCTTGACCGTTTTTTTGCAGCAGCTGGTGCCGCTATTTAAAACTTTGCCAAAGGGCGCGCTGGATGCGCCGAAGGGTTTGCGCGTCTGAGCGGTATGGTCGTGGCAAATAAATTCAGGATGTTCGGTAATGCGTGATTTTTTAAATTTCCTGGTGGGCGGTACTGGGATCGAACCAGTGACCCCTGCCGTGTGAAGGCAGTGCTCTACCGCTGAGCTAACCGCCCAATGTTTACATTTTCGCACGCTATACGGATGGGGTCAATTTTGCGGTTGCGGTTTGTACTGATCGTGCTGAAGGCTATGGCACGCTACATGATTGCGAAGCAGAGACTGCCGTATAATCGCCCCCTCTAGCCATGCATTATTTAGCGGTTACGTTTGCGTGTTTGTCCTCATATGCGCACCTAAAATTTATGTTGCAAGCATGATGCTGTAAACCAGCCCTCAAGGATTTCCATGAAATTTCGCTTTCCGATTGTCATTATTGACGAAGATTTTCGTTCTGAAAACACCTCCGGTCTGGGTATTCGCGCGCTGGCGGATGCGATTCAGAGTGAGGGCATGGAGGTGCTGGGGGTGACCAGCTATGGCGATCTTTCGCAATTTGCGCAGCAGCAATCGCGCGCTTCAGCATTTATTTTATCGATTGACGATGAAGAGTTTACGCCGGGGCCTGAGCTTGATCCGGCGGTGTTGAGTCTGCGTAAATTTATAGAAGAAATTCGTTTCAAAAATTCTGAAATCCCGATCTATTTATACGGCGAGACACGCACTTCGCGTCATTTGCCGAACGATATTCTGCGGGAACTGCATGGCTTTATTCATATGTTTGAAGATACGCCGGAGTTTGTGGCGCGGCATATTATTCGCGAAGCAAAATCGTACCTTGATTCATTGGCACCGCCGTTTTTTCGTGCATTGGTCAATTACGCGCAGGATGGTTCGTATTCGTGGCATTGCCCCGGTCACTCCGGTGGTGTCGCGTTTTTGAAATCACCGATCGGGCAAATGTTCCATCAATTTTTTGGCGAGAATATGTTGCGTGCCGACGTATGCAACGCGGTGGAAGAGCTCGGGCAATTGCTCGATCATGATGGCCCGGTGGGCGCATCAGAGCGCAATGCCGCGCGAATTTTCAATGCAGATCACTGCTTCTTTGTGACCAACGGCACTTCTACCTCGAACAAAATGGTGTGGCATGCCAACGTTGCGCCGGGCGATATTGTGATTGTGGATCGTAACTGTCATAAATCGATTTTGCACGCCATCATCATGACCGGTGCAAACCCGATTTTTCTGATGCCGACCCGCAATCATCTGGGCATCATCGGCCCGATTCCGTTGGAAGAGTTTTCGGCAGAAAGCATCCGTCAAAAAATTGAAGCCAATCCGTTTATCAAAGACAAAAAAGCCAAGCCGCGTATTTTGACCATCACGCAATCCACTTATGACGGCGTGCTTTACAACGTTGAGACGCTCAAGGAAACCCTGGCTGGTCAGGTTGAGACGCTGCATTTTGATGAGGCATGGTTGCCGCACGCGACCTTTCATGATTTTTATAAAAACATGCACGCTATTGGCAAAGATCGTCCGCGCTCAAAGGATGCGATTATTTTTGCCACGCATTCCACCCATAAATTGCTAGCGGGTATTTCGCAGGCATCGCAAATTATTGTGCAGGATTCCGATACGCGTCAGCTTGATCGTTATGCGTTTAATGAAGCCTATTTAATGCATACCTCGACTTCGCCGCAGTACGCGATTATTGCGAGCTGTGACGTATCTGCGGCCATGATGGAGCCACCGGGTGGTACCGCGCTGGTTGAAGAATCTATTGCTGAGGCGCTTGATTTCCGTCGCGCCATGCGCAAGGTGGATGATGAATTTGGCAAGGACTGGTGGTTTAAAGTCTGGGGCCCGGATACATTGTCCGACGAAGGCGTGGGCCTGCAAAGTGATTGGGTGCTGAACGCCAATGAAGAGTGGCATGGCTTTGGCAACCTGGCGCCGGGCTTTAATATGCTTGATCCAATCAAATCCACCATTGTCACGCCAGGGCTGGATGTCTCGGGCATGTTTGCGGATACGGGTATTCCCGCTTCGATCCTGACAAAATTTTTAGCCGAGCACGGCGTGATTGTGGAGAAGACCGGGCTCTATTCATTCTTCATCATGTTCACCATCGGCATTACCAAGGGCCGCTGGAATACGCTGCTGACTGCACTGCAGCAGTTCAAGGATGATTACGATCGCAATCAGCCGATGTGGAAAATTCTGCCGGAGTTTGTGGCCGCGCAACCGCGCTATGAGCGTATGGGCCTGCGTGATTTGTGCCAGCAGATTCACGATATGTATAAAGCCAACGATATTGCCCGACTCATTACCGAGATGTACACATCCATCATGGAGCCGGCGATGACGCCAGCTGACGCGTTTGCGCGGATGGCACATCGCGATATTGACCGTGTGGAGATTGATCATCTCGAGGGTCGTATTACCAGCGTGTTGCTGACGCCTTATCCCCCCGGTATTCCGCTGCTGATTCCGGGTGAGCGATTCAACAAAACCATTGTGCAATATCTGAAGTTTGCCCGCGAATTTAATGCCGGCTTCCCCGGCTTTGAGGCTGATATTCACGGTTTGGTGGAGGCTAAAATTGACGGCAAGCTGATGTATTACGTGGACTGCGTACGCCAGCACAGCTAGCCCTCTGGCGAAGCGCTTTTCACGACGGCGCGGTGCATGCCGGGCTGCCGGATTTGAAATGTGCTTTTGGATTGGGCCGCTAAGTTTAATCCGGCGTTAAAAATGGTGAGCCAGGAAACATGCGCTGTAGCCCGGCTGTTATTTCTGTGCAACTTTGATAAAAAATAAGCCGTAGTTCCTAAAGCCGGAATGGCGTGTCCGCAGGTTAAACTTCGCCATGCAAAATTTTTGGATCAACTCAGGCTTTAACACCCTTACTAAGAACGATCACGGCTGGCTGCGTGTGACGCCGGATTACTTACGCTTTATTTTGCAGCGACCAGAGCTTATCCCGATTGCGGAATCAGGGCCGCACGAATGTGCTCTGCATCAGGCGCTGTTGGATCAGCCGTTGCGTGCTATCCGGGCTGAAGAGCTGGGCTTGATTGAAGACGCGGATGCGCGTGAAAACTATATTCACTTCTTGAAACTGCGGAAATCCTTGCTGGATGCGGTGACGGTCGAGCGGTTTTATCTCGAGGCATTTCGCAAAGGCGTGATGGATATTCCGCCGGTTTTTCTGGATATGGCCGCTCATGCGATCACGCGCAGCCTGCTGGATGGCACAGCAGATATTTATGAGATTCGCGCGGGCGAGATGTTGTTTCGGCGGCAGCGGGTTTCCACGGACGGCGGGCAGGTGCTGGCCGCCGATGCGGAAACGATTCAATTGTTTTCCGATACCGGCGGCTTCGGCAGGGTGGGGCGATTGCTGGCGCAGCAGGGGACGCCGCTGGCAAGTGTGAACATGGATGTCCTGTCGCATGAGAATTCACAACTTTATTGGCTTCGTGAGGATCGCTACGCTTATCTGCTGGACCTCACTCGCGGACGTGCCGGAGAACAAGCGCTGGCGCGGCTCCTGAGCCGATGGGTCAAACATTTCCTGAGGCTGGAGGTAGTGCTGGAATCACTCGGAAAAGTTGAAGACGAGGCGTGGCGCTGGCATACCGGACTGGATGTGGAATCGACGGCCATCTTGAATGATCTTTACGAAGGCCGTGAGGTGGACGCTGAGCGCCAGCAGCGCTTGATTTTGCTTTATCGATTAGCCTTCGCCGACGCGCGCGAGATGCGTCAGGATGTGGCCGGTAAGCCGATTTACGTGGGTATCGCTATCAGTCAAGATAATGTGCTGAAATTAAAACCACAGAATCTGTTACTCAATTTACCGCTTGCGCAGAATGGATAGTAGACCGCATTTAAGAATAAAATAGATTGGTCAACCAAATCGGAATACCTGCAGTCACATCGAAACAATTCATACCCCTCAAAACAATTACCAAGCAATAGCCACAAACAAATTACCAACCGGCAACAACCGAGAAAGTAAACATGATCAAGCCCGCCGAACACCCTGCTGTTGCCATGCTGCGCAGTGAAATTGAAATGATGATGTCGGATCGCGAGGCGCTTTTGCGCGTGGCGGGTGCGGCCGCAAAATTGGTCGAGATATTGAATATTGCGC
>ENA-OFCI01000481-OFCI01000481.1-metagenomes-genome-assembly--contig:-NODE-481-length-24019-cov-6.531172_pt1 | contig 24019 bp, 22 predicted proteins | sample MGYA00153391_OFCI01 | MGnify analysis MGYA00153391
AACATTTACGTCGCGAATCACACGGATGTAGTTTCGCTGCGGGCGGGGGCGAGGCCTGAACCCTAGATTTGTGGCATGACTACGGCCGCCGTTCATGGGGTGCTGGTGGCCAAGTTCGCCGCTTTGTTGCCTCAGCTCGATGAGCGGCAACGGCGGCTGCTGCTGGGCGCCGAAGAAGAAGTGCGCCGTGGAAATGGAAACGAACACCAGGCCGATCGAGAACAGCACCTGGTCGAGATGCGTCGCACCGTAGAGGCGCCGGTAGAGCGTGCGCTCGAGCAGCACGCCCACCGCGGCGCAGACCAGCGCCACGATCGGCAGCGTGGCGAGGAAGGGCACGCCGAGTCGGTTGAGCAGCCCCACGCAAACGTAGCCGCCGAGCATCGCGAAAGCACCGTGCGCGAGATTGACGAAGTTCATCAAACCGAGCGTGACCGAAAGGCCGACGCTGACCAAAAACAGCAGCACACCCGAAGCGATACCGTCGAACAAGACCGTCATGCGGCGCTCTCGTGCGACCTTAGCCGATGCTGCGGATGAAACGCCAGGCGCTTACGGCTTGCCGGGGTCTTTGAAGTCGACGACCGAGTCGAATTCGACGTTCTGCAGCCTGCCGCCGACCTTTTCGACTTTGCGGATGTAGATGGTCTGCACGATGTCGCGGGTTGCCGCATCGATCGTCACCGGACCGCGCGGGCTTACCCACTTCATGCCTTTTGCAGCCTCGACGAACTTGTCGCCGTCGGTGTCGCCCTGAGTTTTCTTGAGAGTTTCGGCGATCAGGCGCATGCCGTCGTAGCCGCCGACGGCCATGAAGTTCGGCCGCATGCCCTTGTTCGCCGCCTGAAACGCCTCGACGAATTTCTTGTTCGTGGCCGAGGGGTGCGCTGCCGAATAGTGGTGCGAGTTGACGACGCCGAGGGCCACGTCGCCGATGTCGGCGAGTTGGTCGTCGTCGGTCACGTCGCCTGTCGCGATCAGCTTGATGCCCGACTTGTCGAGCCCGCGTTCGGCGAACTGCTTCATGAACGCCGCGCCCTGACCCGAGGGCAAGAACACGAACAGCGCATCGGGCTTGGCATCGATCACTTTTTGCAGCACCGGCGCGAAGTCGGGCGACTTGAGCGGCGTGCGCAGCTTGTCGATGATCTGCCCGCCGTTCAAGCGGAACTGGCTGTCGAAAAACTTTTCGGCATCGAAGCCCGGGCCGTACTCGCTGACCAGCGTCACCACCTTCTTGATTTTGTTTTTGGCCGCCCAGTCGGCCATGCCGACCGTGACCTGCGGCAACGTGAAGCTGGTGCGCACGATGTAGGGCGAGGCCTCGGTGATGCTGCTCGTGGCGGCGGCCATCACGACCAGCGGCGTCTTGCTTTGCGTGGCCAGCGGCGCGGTAGACAGCGCGGTCGGCGTGATGCCGAAACCGGCGATCACCGTGACCTTGTCGTTGACGATCATCTCTTGTGCGATGCGCTTGGTCGCGTCGGGCACGGCGCCGTCGTCTTTCAAAATAACCTCGACCGTGCGGCCGGCGATCTTGTTGCCGTTCTGCGCCATCCAGAGCTTGACGGCGGCGTCGATCTGGCGGCCGGTGGAGGCCGATTGACCGGTCATCGGCAGGATCAGGCCGATCTTGATCGGGCCGGTGTCAGCGGCGGCGAAAGCGCTCAGCGCGGTGCTCGTCAAGGTAGCGACGGCGAGTTGCAAGGCGTGGCGTTTGGTGATCATGAAGGCTCCGGGTTTGGCAGTGCGTTGTGCAGATCGGCCGGGGCTAAATGTAGCGAACTGTGAGCGCAGGCTATGCTGGTTCAAACCCCCGCGAGGAGACACACGATGACCATTCGCACCACGCCACCGTTTCGCGCCGACCACGTCGGCAGTTTTCTGCGGCCCGAGTTCCTGCTCGATGCCCGCGCGCAGCGCGAGAAGCGCGAGATCACGCCCGAGCAACTGCGCGCCGTCGAAGACAAAGCCATCGCCGAAATCGTGCAGTTCCAGGCCGACGTGGGCCTGCAGTCGATCACCGACGGCGAGTTTCGCCGCACCTATTTCCACATCGATTTTCTGAAGCAGCTCGGCGGCGTGCAGACGGACATCCCCGTCACCGTCATCCAACCCGATGGCAGCGAAGAGCTCGCGCCGCCGGTGATGCGCGTGGTGGGCAAGGTCGAGCATGTGAAAGACATCCAGCGCGCCGATTTCGAATACCTGCAGTCGCAAGTGAATTCCCTCGGCAAGGGCGGGCTCACGCCCAAGGTCACGATCCCGTCGCCGACGATGCTGCACTTTCGCGGCGGCCGCGCCGGCATCAGCCGCGTGCACTACCCTGAGCTCGACCCGGCGTTCTACGACGACGTAGCCACCGCCTACGCCGCCGAGCTGCACTCGCTCGCCGCAGCAGGCTGCACCTATGTGCAGATGGACGACACCAACCTCGCCTACCTGTGCGACGACAAGATGCGCGAAGCCGCTCGCCAGCGCGGCGACGACCCGAACGAGTTGCCGCACCGCTACGCCCAATTCATCAACAAGGTCGTCGCGCAAAAGCCCGCCGGCATGACGCTCGCGATGCACCTTTGCCGCGGCAACTTCAAGAGCACGCACGCGGCAGCCGGCAACTACGAGCCCGTGGCCGAAGCGCTGCTCGCCGAAATGAACCTCGACGCCTACTTCATGGAGTACGACGACGCACGCTCCGGCGACTTTCGCCCGCTGCGCTTCCTGCCCAAGAACAAGGTCGTCGTGCTCGGCCTGGTCACGACCAAGTTCGGCGCGATGGAATCGAAGGACGAACTCAAGCGGCGCATCGACGAGGCTGCGAAGTTCGCCCCACTCGATCAGTTGTGCTTGTCACCGCAATGCGGATTCAGCAGCACGGTGCACGGCAACAACATCGCGGTGCAAGCGCAGCGCGACAAGCTGGCAATGGTGGTGGAGGTGGCGCGGGATGTTTGGGGGTGATGGGTTGTTTACGGACGTTGGTGCAGCGGCACCAAGCCGTTACGTTAGGTTCGCGAATAGTGAGCATCAGCGCAAGTCGATTGCGGAGGTCAGGAATTGACCAAAGCGGCAATTTGGGGCGCTAAATTGAAAGCTCCGAAGGAGGCGCTCAGGACGAGCGCCGCCCACATTGCGCCTCGACGGTGGCCTCAGGCCTCTGCCCAGATCCGACCACAAACGCACCAGGAATCTCGAACCGGTCGCCCATTCGCCAAGGTTCGATCGAAGCCAGATACTCGGCGCGGACCGAAAAACGCGTCGATTCATCGAATCGGGAGTACGCGAGCGCGACAGGTCCGGAGAGAAAGGCCGCGTCGCAGGCCGCATTGGCATCGGCGTAATGGACAGTCGTTGGCGGACGGCTCAACTGCACGTCGACCAGCCCGGCTGCACGCATTGCCTGTTCAAGCGTATTGCCGGTACCGAGCCCGAAGAACATCGGGCAAACCTCCGAGCGAACCCGCGAATCGACAATTGGAAAGACGTCGGCCCATCCGCAGGCTCGCCGCTCACCCCACACCGAAACTGCCATGCGCCCTCCTGGGCGCAGACAACCTGCCATGGTTGCTAAAGCAGCCTCCGGGTCGGGCATGTACATCAGACCCAGACCGCACAGCACGGCATCGAAATATTCGGCCGGCACAAAAGTATCGAGGGCTTGCGCGTCTGTCCGCACGAAGCGGCAGTCGCGCGATTGCTCGGCCACCTCGGCCACCTCGGCCGCCTCGGCGAGCATGAGCTCCGAAATATCGGTGCCCACCACCTCGCCGCCTCGAGATTTCACTGCCTGCCACGCTGCACGCGTAAGCATGCCCGATCCGCAAGCGACGTCGAGTACGCGCTCACCAGGCTGTAGCTCGGCCGCGTTCAATACCGCGACTGTGGCCGGCGCGAGTGCCTGCTTCCATGCCTGTTCGTAGCTGGGGGCTGCACGATCCCCGCCATACAGCTGTACCCGCAACTGCAAGCGCGCGTCCAGTGCCCTCTAGACCTGCGGACGTGGCCCGAAGACCACTTGACCCGACACCGGCTGCGCTTGGGCGAAGACGTCCAGATACGGGCTGTTGCGCTGCGCCTTCTCGAGCGCCGGCTGCACGGCATCGAGCGACGCATCGGTGTCGAGGTACAGCGTGTGCCGCACGCTCAGGTAGCCGGGCTTGATGTTGTCCATTCCCACCAAGCCGCGGTTGTCGTAGTCGACCTGCACTTCAACCTCGACACTGCGCGCTTCAATTCCAGCGCGTGCGAATTCGATGCTGCAGCTCATCGCCAGACAGCTCGCAAGGGCCGCCCGACCATGCACGCCCGGAGTCGCACCCGCATTGGTGCCGCCCGCATCGACGGGCAGGTCGAGCGAAAAAAGCCAGTTGCCTTCACGGGCCTCGCAGCGCAAGCCGTCGATGATGCGGGCACGCATGGTCGCAGCGGCCGAAGCCACCGCCGGCCGCTTTGCGAAAACATGTTGCATCCGATCGAAGGCGTCTCGGATTCGCCGTGCGCTACTCATCGTGTTTCTCCCCGTACGGAGAAGCGGCAACCGGCCGCGGTCGTGTCAGGCAGCCGTGCTGCTGCGCAGAAATTTCTCGATCGCCGAGTTGACGACCTCCGGGTGAGTGACCGGACCCATGTGACCCAGTCCCTTGAACTCTAGCGTCTCGACGCGCGGCAGGGTTTGGGCAAGCAGCCGCGCCACCGCGTGGGCGGACGCCGGCGAGTTTTCCCCGACCATCAGCAGAACCGGCATCGTCAGTGCGCCGAGGGCTTTCAGCGGTGTAGGTTCGGCGAACAGCGCCCGGCCCCAACCCTGCACATTGATAACGGCCGCCTCGATCGCAGTGCGTCGCGACTGAGGCGTCGCGTGCCAGGCGCCCGAGCCCATCCAGAAGTCGATGAAGTGCTCGGCGGCGGCGCCGCGGTTGCCCACCGCGAGCGCAGCGCCAGCGCGCTCCACGGTCTGGCGGATACCGTCGGCATCATTGGGTCGTGGCAATGCCGCATCGACCAGGGCGAACAGCGTGGGCTCGTAAAGCACAAGCGCGCGTACGCGTTGCGATTTATGCGCTGCCGCCACCAACGCCACGGCACCGCCATAGGAATGCCCGACCAGCGAGAACGAGGTGCCGGCACGCGCGAAGATTGGTTCCAGCAACCTCACTTCATCACGCAGCGCGAGTGGGCGGTCTGCCGGCCACGCGGGGCCCTTGCCGGCGCCATGAGTGTCGGGAGCCAACACATGAAAGCCACTTGCCAATGTTTCTATCAGTGCTCGCCACTGCGACGAACTGCTGGCGTTCGCATGGACGCAGACGACGCCCGGGCCGGCACCGGCTTCGCGGAAGAAGGGTTCACACATCGGCATGTCGAGATCGGAGGTGTTCATCACAGCCGGTACTCCTTGCAAGCTTCGGTCGGCATGCGCTGAGTTTCAACGTCGGACGACGACGATCTCGAGGTATTCGCTGGGCACCACCAGCGAGCCCGGCGCCCGGTTCAGGCTTTCCAGCAAGGCCACGAGCTCCGCTGTCAATGCCTCGGCCTGCTCGGGCGACTGCGCGGCAAAAGCCTTGTTCACAGGTCCGTACCAGGCCCGGAACACATCGACGAAGTGAGCTGCCGACCGGTAACGGAAGTTGAACATTCGCGGCACTGCCATGACCTGAGTGAGCTGCCCGTTGAATAGCGAACGAACATGGGCCTCGGTTCCCCACAACGAGGGTGGCTGCACACCGGCCGGCGGTGGCACATAACGACCCAGCACCTTGAACATGCGGCCGATCAGGCTGTCCGGTGTCCAGTTCGCCAAGCCGATGCGGCCGCCGGGCCGGCACACCCGCGCCATCTCGGCTGCCGATCGGGCGTGGTCGGGTGCAAACATCACGCCGAAGGTCGAGACCACAGCGTCGAAGCTAGCATCTGCGAAGGGCAGTTCCTCCACATCGGCAGTCTGAAATTTGACGTCGAGCCGCTCGGCGCGCGCCCGCTCGGCACCTCGCTCCAGCAGGCTGGCAACATAGTCAGTGGAGGTCACGACACAGCCGCGACGTGCGGCGGCCAGCGTGGCGTTGCCGTTGCCTGCGGCAACGTCGAGCACGCGCTCGTCGGTTTTCAGGTCGCAGGCCTCGGCCAGCTGCTCCCCGACAATCTGCAGTGTGGTCCCGACCACGGCATAGTCGCCCGTGCCCCAGGCGGCCTGCTGGCGGGTCTTGAGTGCATTCAGGTCTGTCGGTGCGTTCATGTCGTGTCTCCTTGGCAATTGGGGCGAGGTCAGTGTCGAGTGCGCTGGGCGAGCAGGCTATAACGTGCGCGTGAATTGTTGTGAATCCGGGGCGCGTGGGCTTCGGCTTTCGTCATGGCGAACATGAACGCTCCAACGCCCTCTTATCGTTTTGACAGCTTCGAACTGCGCCCCGCGCAGCGGCTGCTGCTGGGCGATGGCGCGCCGTTGGCCGTCGGTGCCCGGGCCTACGACCTGCTGCTGGTGCTGATCGAGCATCGCGATCGGGTCGTGTCGCACGAAGAGCTTTTGAATGTCGTCTGGCCTCGTCTGGTGGTCGACGAGAACAACCTGCGCCAGCACGTCTCGAGCCTGCGCAAGCTGCTCGGTGCGCACGCGGTGCTGACGGTGCCTGGCCGCGGCTACCGTTTCGGCAGGATGCTTGACGAAAGCATCACCGCGCTGCCTGCGAAGACGCCGACCTCGGCGGCGCCGGCAGATTTGCCACGCTCTGTTGCCGTCAACAACCTGCCCGCCAACAAGCCAACGCTTATTGGGCGCGAAGAGGATTTGGCAGCGGTGCTCGCGCTGTTGCGCCGCACGCATCTGCTGACCCTTGTGGGAGCTGGCGGCGTGGGCAAGACCCGGATGGCGCTCGAGGTCGCCGACATCGTGACGCCTGATTTTCCGGACGGCGTATGCATTGTCGAACTGGCTCCCGTCACGGACGCCTCTCTGGTAATCGGTACCGTGGCCGGCGCGTTGGACGTGCACGAAGAGGCCACCCGGTCGCTTCTCGACACGTTGCTGGAATTTTTGCGTCGACGCCGCATGCTGTTGATCCTCGACAACTGCGAGCACCTGATTGAGGCCTGTGCCGCGTTCGCCGAACAAGTGCTGCGCTGCAGCGCCGGCACACGCACACTCGCGACCAGTCGAGAGGCGCTCGATGTGGCAGGCGAGGTCGCATGGCGCCTGCCGTCGTTGCGATCGGCACCGCCGGACACGTTGCTGTCGGTCGACGCGCTGCTCGATTTTCCCGCCAGCCGGCTGTTTGTCGAACGCGCCCAGGCCGCTGCGCCGACATTCCGGCTGACTCCGGAGAACACGGTGGCCGTCGCGCAAATCTGTCACCGGCTCGACGGCATACCGCTGGCGCTCGAGCTTGCAGCGGCGCGTGTCGGCGCGATGCGCGTGGAACAGGTGGCCGAGCGTTTGCACGATCGCTTCGCGCTGCTGACTCGCAGCCGGCGCACGGCGCTTCAGCGTCACCAAACTCTGCGCTCGCTCATCGACTGGAGCCACGAGCTGTTGAACGAGCCGGAGCGTGTGCTGTGGCGCCGACTCTCACAGTTCGCGGGTGGATGGACATTGGCTGCCGCCAAAGCGGTGTGCAGCGCGCCACCTTTGTTGCGCGAAGACGTGCCGGAGCTGATGGCACGGCTGGTCGAGAAGTCGCTGGTCGTTCTGGACACTCAATCCGAGGAGCCGCGTTACCGGCTGCTCGAGACCATTCGAGAGTACGGGCTGGAGAAGTTGATGGCAGCCGACGAACTTCAGTCGACGCGCGAGCGCCACTTGCGCCACTTCGTCGATCAGGCCGAAACAATTCGCCCAACGCTGACGCGGCAGGACCAATTGCGTGGGCACGCACAAGCCGAGCTCGAGCTGGACAACATGCGGCTCGCACTGCACTGGTCGCTGAACTCAGGCCAACCTGAACTCGGCCTGCGTCTGTTCAGCTCGCTGACACGTTTTTGGTACAAGAACATGCACTGGAAAGAAATGGTGGGCTGGCAGGAACGGCTGGCAGAAGCCCTGAGACTCAGCGGCGCTCCACTCTCGGTGCACGAGGCTCGCTCTTTCTACGGCGCCGCGATGCTCGCCACCAACTATGACCCGCCTCACGGGCGCCGATTGTGCGAAAGGTGCGTCGAACTCTCGGGCGCGCTGGAATTCGAGGAGGGTCTGGCCTGGTCCCTGATGTGGATGGGCTACATCGACACGCGTCAGCGCGACGTGGCCACTGCCGATATGTTCCGGGCCAGCCTGGCGCACGGCCGCAGCATCGCCGACCCCTGGCGCCAGGCCTTTTTGCTGGCTCAAGCGCTGATCTGCTACGCGGGCTACGAGGCGTTGATGGGACGTGACGAATCGGCCGAGGCCATGGTGGCGGAATGCGAGGCCGAGATGGCAAAGATTGGGGGCGACAGGCTCTACATCGGTCACGGACGTGCGCTGCTAGGCACCATCGCCATCCGCCGCGGCCACTTCGAGCGTGCCGGCCAACTGCTCGCCGAGAGTCTGACGCTGTATCGATCTGTGGAGTCGAAGTTCGACATCGCCGGCAGCTTGGCGCAGCAGGGCTTTCTGGCGCTGAGACAGGACGATCCGGTGCGCGCGCTGGCACTGTTCCGCGAGAGCCTGCCTTTGCATCGCAATTACCCGACGTCACCGGGAGCAACGCGCGGCCTGGCTCAGCTGCTAATTGCCTATGCCGCCTGCAAGGAGTGGCGAATTGCCGCTCGCTTGGCGGGTGTGCTCGATGGTGCGAAGGGTACCCATGCCGACGCGTGCGCAGCGCCGGCCGAACTGTCCGGCTCCGTCAGGCAAGCTTACGAAGTCGCGTTGGCTGCCACCCGTTTCGCGATAGACAGGCGCGTGTTCGCACAGGAGGTCGATACCGGGCGGAGCATGCAACGGGAGGTGGCCATTGAGTACGCAATGGTGGGCAAGGCATCCAGTCCTGACGAATGAGTTGCCCGAAATCTGCCGATGAGCAGCGACCGGAAATGGCCGATTTCAACCGCAGGCAGTTTGGCGAAAACGGCAAGGCACCGGCACTCAGCTAGACGCCTCCGTCCCACGCACCTGTCCCGCCTACTTCAGACTCCCCGACAAAAACCCCCGCAGCCGCTCGCTCTTCGGCGCGGCCAGCACCTCGCGGGGCGCGCCTTGCTCTTCGATCACGCCTTTGTGCAGGAACACGAGGTGATTCGCGACCTCGCGGGCGAAGCCCATTTCGTGGGTGACGACGATCATCGTGCGGCCTTCGGCGGCGAGGTCGCGCATCACCTTCAACACCTCGCCGACGAGTTCGGGGTCGAGTGCCGAGGTGGGCTCGTCGAACAGCATGACCTCGGGTTCCATCGCCAATGCACGTGCGATGGCGACGCGCTGCTGTTCGCCCCCCGACAGTTGCGACGGGTAGAGGCCCTTGCGGTGCGCGACGCCGACGCGCGAGAGCAGTGCTTCGGCGCGGGCGATGGCCTCATCGCGCGGCACGCCGAGCACGCGGATCGGCGCTTCGATGATGTTCTCGAGCGCGGTCATGTGCGACCACAGGTTGAAGTGCTGGAACACCATCGCGATGCGCGAGCGCAGGCGCTGGAGTTGTCGGGCGTCGACGGCTTGCAGGTCGCCGTTTTTGCCGTGCTTGCCGGGCTTGAGCCGCAACTCTTCGCCGCCCAGCACGATGCGGCCGGCGTGCGGCTGCTCGAGCAGGTTGATGCAGCGCAGGAAGGTGCTTTTGCCCGAGCCGCTGGAGCCGATGATCGCGATCACGTCGCCTGCGTGGGCGGTCAGGCTGATGCCGTTCAGCACGTCGACTCGGCCGAAGCGTTTGTGGAGGTTTTCGACGCGGAGCTTTTCGGGGGCACCCTCACCCCGGCCCTCTCCCGCGTGCGGGAGAGGGAGAAGAGCAGAGCCCGCGGGCGCATTGGGGTCGACGGGAGTCATCAGTCGCTCGACAACTTGCCGCTGCGCACCGCGACGGCGCCGGCGACCTTGGCGATGCTGCGGCCGGCGCGGGCGTAGCGTTGCGATTCGCGGGCGAAGAAAAGGCCGTCGGTGCGGCTTGCGACAGGGTGCACGTCGCCGCTGATCGGCTCGACGATCTCGAACACGACCTCGCCGGCGCGGATCACGTCACCCAACTCGCGCAGGTAGACGACGACACCGCTGACCGGTGCTTTCAGCACGTCGGTGCCGGCGAGCGGCGTGGCGGGTTCGCGCAGTGGCGGCAACTCGGCCACGGGGCCGTCGACGATGCCGCGGTGGGTGAGGAAAGCGATCAGTGCGTCGGCATCGGCAGACGCCATGGCGTGCGACACATCGGCCTCGCCGCGCAGTTCGAGCGTGACGGCGAGGCAGCCCATCGGGATCGGGTGCCGGCCGCGAAAGTGCGCTTCGAGCTGCCACCAAATTTGCGCGCAGGCTTCGTCGAACGGGTGGTCGCCCGATTCGTCGGCCAGCAACGAGGCACGCGTGCCGGTCAACCGCGCGAGCGGTTCGGCCTGCGGCCACATTGCCGTGCCGGTGTAGAGGTGCAGCAGCGATTCGGCGTCGCAGTGCAGGTCGAGCACGACCTCGGCGTTGCACGCGAGGCCGAGCAGGGTCTTGCGCTGGCTCATCAACTCGGTGTCTTCGGGCAGTGCGCTGACCAGCGAGTGCAACGCGGCGCGGATCACGCGCGCGTTCGCCGATTCGTCGTCACCGAGCCGGCCTTCGAGCTTGGGTACCACTGCGTCGAACAGCGCCGGGTAATGCCGGTTGAAGTTTTCGCCGCTGCCGAATTCGAAGCGGCCGATGTTGGCGTGCAGCAGCGTCTGGCCGATGCCGATCGGGTTCGCGACCGGCACGACGACGACTTCGCCGCGCAATCGGCCTGTTGCTTCGAGCGCGAGCAGGCGCTGGCGCAGGTGGTGCGCGACCAGCATGCCGGGCAGCTCGTCGGCGTGCAGCGCGGCCTGCACATAAACCTTGCGGCCGGTGTCTTGCGGCCCGTAGTGGACGCTGACGATCTCGCGCCGGGTGCCGAGCGGCGAGCCGGCGAGCGGGTGGTGCTGGATGTGCATCGGCGGATTTTCGGTCGGTCGGCGCGCCGTTCAGCGCCGCGGCTGCAGGTACGCCAGCCAGCGCGCCTCGGCGCGCCGAAACGCCGCCACCAGCACGAAGGTCAGCACGAGGTAGAACAGCGCAGCGGTCAGGAAGGCCTCGAACGGCAGGTAGAAGCGCGAATTCATTTCGCGCGCCGCGCCGGTCAGGTCGAGCAGCGTGACCACGCTCGCGATCGAGGTCGCGTGCAACATCATGATGACCTCGTTGCTGTAGGCCGGCAGGCAGTGGCGCAGCGCCGAGGGCAACACGATGCGCCGCATCAGCGTGGGCCACGACATGCCGAACGCGCGCGCCGCCTCGACCTCGCCGTGCGGCGTGGTGCGGATCGCGCCGGCCAGCATCTCGGTCGTGTAGGCGCAGGTGTTGAGCGCGAACGTGAGCACGGCGCAGAACCAGGCGTTCGAAAGCCACGGCCACGCGATGCTGCTCCGCACCGCGTCGAACTGCGCGAGACCGTAGTAGACGATGAACAGTTGCACCAGCAACGGTGTGCCGCGAAACACCCAGGTGTAGAGCCACACGGGCGCACCGATCGGTACGCCCAGCCAGCGCCGGCTCGACGCGCGCATCACGCCGAGCGGCAGCGCGCCGAGCAGGCCGAGCACGAGCGCCATCGCGAGCAATTGCAGCGTCGTCAGCAAACCTTCCCAATAGGTCGGCAGGCTCTCCAAGACGGCCGCGAAATTCATAAGAAACCTTCGTGCTGCGCACTTCGGTGTTCGCCCTTGGGGCGGCCCGGCGGGCTCACAGCGCCGCCACCTTCGCGCCACGCGAGACGCGGTGTTCGAGCGCGCGCAACACGAGCACCGAAACGCTCGTGACCGCGAGGTAGAGCGCGCCGACTGCGAGGTAGAACGTGAACGGTTCGCGCGTGGCGCCTGCCGCCTGCTGTGCCCGCTGCAGCATGTCGTTCAAACCGATCAGTGACACCAGCGCGGTCGACTTGACGAGCACCAGCCAGTTGTTCGTGAACGAGGGGATCGCCAAGCGCAGCATCTGCGGCGCGGTGATGCGCCGGAACACGAGCCCCGGTGACATGCCGAACGCGCGGCCCGCCTCGATCTGCCCTTTCGGCACCGCTTGTATCGCGCCCCGAAAGGTCTCGGTGAAGTACGCACCGAAAATGAAGCCGAGCGTGGCGACACCGGCGATGAACGGGTCGATGTCGACACTCTCGAAGCCGAGCGCGGCGAGCGCCGCGTTCACCGCGATCTGCCCGCCGTAGAAGATCAGCATCATCAGCACCAGATCAGGCACGCCACGGATCACGGTGGTGTAGACGGTCGCGGTGCGGCGCCAGAAGGTCGAGTTCGACAGCTTCGCGGTTGCGCCTGCGAGGCCGAGCACGAGCGCGAGCAGCAGCGAGGCGAGCGCGACCGCCAGCGTCAGCGCCGCGCCCTGAAGCAGGCTCGCGCCGTAGCCTTGCAGCATGTCAGTGCGCTACTTTCCGTACACGTCGAAGTCGAAATACTTGGCCTGCAACGTCTTATAAACGCCGTTGCCGCGGATCGCTTTGATGGCAGCGTTGAGCTGATCGCGCAGCGGCGCCTCGCCCTTGCGCAACGCCACGCCGACGCCGGTGCCGAAGTACGCCGCGTCGTCGTACACCGGCCCGGTGAACGCATAGCCTTTGCCGGCCGGCAGCTTCAGGAAACCGACATCGCCCGCGACCGCGTCGACCAGCGTCGCGTCGATGCGGCCTGCTGCCAGGTCGAGGAACACCTCGTCTTGTTTCGTGTAGCGCACGATCGTGGCACCACCGAACTTCGCGGTCGCGAAACGGTCGTTGATGGTGCTGCGCTGCACGCCGATCTTCTTGCCTTTGAGACTCGCGGGCGTGCCGTCGATCGCGACGCCCGCCTTGGCGATCAGGCGGTTCGGGGTGTTGTAGTACTTGTCGGAAAAGTCGACCACCTTGAGCCGCTCGGGCGTGGCCGACATCGAGGCGACGATCACGTCGATCTTCTTGGCCTGCAGCGCCGGGATCATCGCGTCGAACTCTTGCTGCACCAGCGTGCACTGCGCTTTCATCTGCGCGCACAGCGCGTTCGCGATGTCGATGTCGAAGCCGACGATTTTGCCGTCGGCACCGACCGAGCTGAACGGCGGGTAAGCACCTTCGACGCCGACGCGCACCTTCAGCGGGTCGGCGGCTTGAGCGGTCGACGAGAACGCGATAGGTGACAACGCGAGCGGCAACAACGCCAGTAACGACAACATGGACAACAGCTTTTTCATCAGGGCCTCCAGGCAATGAGCCTGCACTGTAGCGGCCCCGCGCCGCGCCGGGCATGGGGGTAAGGGCAGGCGGCCAGACGAGCATCAGCGCCATCCGTGGCGTGCACGGTGTTCGGCATCGCACAGACAAACTCGCTCGATCGATCGAAGCTCGCAACGTCGGTCCCTACTGCAGGCCCGCAGATGTTGCCGAGCACGTTCCGTCACCCGAGGCAGACCCATGAGCGCAGTCCCGAAACCCTCTGCAGCCCCGGCGCCCGCCGCTACTGGCGGCATGACGACCAAGGCGTGATTTCAGGCGCGTTGCCGGGCATCGAGGCCGCGTTCTCGTTGAGTTTGTTGATGGTTCAGGTGGTGACGAGCTGGGTCACGCTCGGCGCGCTGCTCGGGTCGCTCGCGGGCGGTGAGCTCGCTGACCGCCTCGGCCGAAAGCGCACCGTGTTGATCGCCGGCGCGCTGTTCGCACTCGGCGCCGCGGTGCAGTACTTCACCCCCAACGCGGCGATTTTGGTGGTCGCCCGGCTCGTGATCGGCGCTGGCGTGGGTGTGGCCGCAGTTGCCGCGCCGCTCTACGCCGCCGAACTGGCCCCTGCACCACTGCGCGGGCGCTTCGTTTCCGGCTACCAGATGGCGATCACGATCGGCATCTTCCTGGCCTACCTCGTCAACGGCCTGCTCGCCGCCGAAACCGACTGGCGCCTGATGCTCGGCGCGGCGGCGGTGCCGGGGTTGGCGCTGTTCATCGTCGGCCTGTTCGCGCCTGAATCGCCGCGCTGGCTGATGCTCAAAAACTGCCGTGCCGATGCCGCCGCCGAGCTGCGCCGCATCGAGCCCGACTCAGACATCGAGCCCCGGCTCGACGCCGTCGAGGCCACGCTCGCGCAAGACGCCAATGCCGCTGGCTGGGGCGAGCTTTTTCATGCGAAGTGGCGGCGGCCGTTGATGGTCGCGATCGGGCTGGCGGTGTTCCAGCAAGTCACCGGCATCAACGCGATCATCTACTACGCCAACCAAATTTTCGCGTCGGCCGGCTTCGCGATCGAGGCAGCGCGCGCGCGTCACGCTCTGGGCGATCGGCGGTGTGAACGTGCTGGCCACGCTGATCGCGATCGCCTTCATCGACAAGATCGGGCGGCGCAAGCTGTTGATGGTCGGGCTCGTCGGCATGGGCGCGAGCCTCGCGGTGGTCGGCGTGGCATTTCGCTTCATCGATGCCGCTACCGGAGGTGCCGCGGGTGGGGCCGTGGCGTCAGCGGCCTCCGCTGCGGCGTCAGCGGCGTAGGCCGCACCGCGCACGGCCGGCATGGTCACCGTGGCGGCGCTGGTGGTATTCATCACCTGCTTCGCGTTCTCGCTCGGGCCCGTGATCTGGACGGTGATCAACGAGGTGTTTCCGGCGCGCATTCGCAGCCGTGACGTGGCGCTCGCCACCGCCGTGAACTGGGGCTCGGCGTGGTTCGTCAGCCAGTTTTTCTTGTCGCTGGTGACTGCCATCGGCAGCTCGCTGACCTTCTGGTTGCTGACGTTCTTTTGCGGTTTGGGTTGGGTCTGGATCTACCGCAGCGTGCCGGAGACCAAAAGCCTGTCGCTCGAGAAAATCCAGGATCTCTGGGCCGCCAAAACATGATGCTGCTGGCAGGCGACATCGGCGGCACGAACACGCGGCTGGCGCTGGTGTCGGCAGAGGCCAGGCCGCGCCGATTCGTGCTCGAACGGCAGTACGCCAGCGCTGAATACGCCGGTCTCGAGCAGGTCGTCGGGGCCTTTCTCGCCGACCCGCTGGTCAAGGCCGGAGAGCAACCGGACTCGGCCTGTTTTTGCGTCGCCGGGCCGGTGATCGACGGGCGCGCTCACCTCACCAACCTGCCTTGGCAGTTGTCTCGAGAAGCGTTGAGGGCGCAGCTCGGAATGGAGCGGGTCTCGCTGCTGAACGACCTGAGGTCGATCGCCCACGCCGTTCCGCACTTGGAGCCGCAGGAAACCAAAGTGGTCAACACCGGCCAGGCCATCGCGCACGGCCCGATCGCCGTGATGGCGCCCGGCACCGGGCTCGGTGAAGGTTTTTTGGTGTGGACTGGCGATGCCTATCTGGCGTGCGCCTCCGAAGGTGGCCACACCGATTTCGCGCCGACCAATGCCGTTCAAGCCGGCTTGCAGGCGTATTTGACAGATCGCTTCCGACACGCCGGCTATGAGCGCGTGTGCTCCGGTTCGGGCTTGGCCAACGTGTACGACTACCTGCGTTCGCGTGACCCGGCCTCGGAACCCCCGGCCTTCGCCGCCGCGTTGCAGGCTGCACGCCGTTGATCGTCAAAGCGGCGCTCGAGAACGACATTGCCAACCCGCTCGCGGCGGCCACGCTGCGGGTCGTCATCGACGTCTGGGGCGCCGAGGCCGGCAACCTGATGCTCAAGGTCATGGCCACGGGCGGCGTGTACCTGGCCGGTGGCATGCCGCCGCGCGTGCTGCCGCTGTTGCAAGACGGCGCCTTCATGCAGGCCTTCACGGCGAAGGGCCGGTTCGGCAACCTGATGCGCGCGGTGCCGGTGCATGTGGTGATGGTCAACGCAGCGCTGCTCGGCGCGGCGATTTTCGGGCTCGAACAGGCGGCGCGGCGATGAAGCAAGGGTCGGTCACCACGCCCTTCGAGCGCCGCCCGAGCCGCGCACTGGTCTGCATGAAGCTCGGCCTGTGCGCGGCGACTCTGCACGTTGCGCCGGGCGCCCGCGCCTCGTCGACCGCGGCATCGGCCTTTCGCTCGGCTATGTTTGCGAGGCCGCCACCAACACCCAATGCGGGTCGGAGAAGAAAGCCCGCTACACCGACCAATGGTCGTTCGGCAGCAAGTTCGACCTGCAAAAACTGCTCGGCTGGCACCACGCCGCGGCAGAGGTCGTGATCACCGATCGCAACGGCCGCAACCTCGGCGACGACGCTTCGCTGAACACGCTGCAAGGCGTGCAAGAGGTCTACGGCCGCGGGCAGACCTGGCGCCTCACGCGGCTTTCGTTGCGCCAGACCTGGCTGGACGGTGGCCTCGACCTCAAGCTCGGCCGCCTGCCCGTGGGCGATGACTTCGCTGCGTTTCCGTGCGACTTTCAAAACCTCACTTTTTGCGGCTCGCAGCCCGGCAACGTGCGCGGTGTGCTTTGGTACAGCTACCCGGTGAGCCAATGGGGCACGCGCGTCAAAGTGGCGCTCGGCGGCGAGATGAGCGCACAGCTCGGCGTCTACCAGGTCAACCCGCGCTACATCGACGACAGTTTTGCGCACCACCAAGGGCTCTACCCGAACAACCCGTCGGGCACCACCGGCGCACTCATTCCGATCGAGTTCGGCTGGACGCCCACGCTCGGCGGGCTCCCCGGCAACTGCAAGGTCGGCGCCTGGTACGACACGTCGAACGCGAACGACGTGACGCTCGACACGAGCCACCAGCCGCTCGCGCTCACCGGCGGCACGCCGTTGCAGCGCAATTCGCGCAGCGGCGCGCACCTCAACTTCGCGCAGCAGATCACCGGCCGCGACAAGGGATCGGACGCCAGCGTGTTCCTCAACATCACGCAGTCCGACCGCGCCACCGCCGCGTCGATGGACCGCCAGATCGCCCTCGGCGTCACCTGGAAAGGCCCGTTCGACGGGCGCCCCGCCGACACGATCGGCTTCGCGCTCGGCAGCAACCACGGGAACGGCCGCGTTGCCGACAACGTTCGACTGAGCAATGCCCGCAACGCCAACACGCGCAAGGTGCCCGGCTCGGAAACCGTCGGCGAGCTGTTCTACGCCTGGGTGCACCGCCCGTTCTTCAGCTTGCAGCCCAACGTTCAATACGTGCACCACCCGGGCGGCGTGAATTCGAACGATGCGGTGATGGTGATCGGGTTGCGGTCGAGCGTGGATTTTTGAGCTGCCGAATCGGTCGACGATCAGGCGAGGGCGCGGGCCGCCGCCTGCCGGTAGAGCGCCTCGGCACCGGTCCGCGCCTCGGCAAAGCAGGCGTCGACCAGTTTGATCACGTGCTCGTCATCAGACCCGATGGCGGCCGCAGTGAGCGTGGACCAATCGGCCGGCGCTTGCGGCAAAGGCTGCACGCCATGCGCCACACCGCTGGCAAGGTAGCCCGCCGTGAACGCGCGCACCACCGCGCCGAGCGCAGGCACCGCATCGCCTGCGAATGGCAACAGCACACGCGCGGCGCGGCAGCCGGTCAACAGGTGCAGCACGGTGAAGTTGCCCGACTCGGCGTAGGCGGTCGCCGCGAAAAGTGACAGGCCGGCGAGCGTGCCGTCATCGAGCGCGAGCCCGCCCGCGAGCGCGCGGTACGGCGCGCAATCTTCAGCCTTTTGCATGCGCAGAAAAATGAGTGGCGCGTCGCTTTTCCAATGGGCCGACAGGCGCACCAGTTCATCAACCCAAGCCTCCAAACCCATTTGTGCCGATGCGGTCGGCGGCGGCGCCAGCTCGAAATACCGCGCGGCCCAGTACGCCAGCCCGTGCGCCAGTTCGCCGACGTGGCCTGACTCGTACGCGTGTGCAGTGCGCAGCAGGCCGTGGAACGCCGCCGCGCCGATGCCGGGCATCAGGTGCGGCACGACATGCCGCAACACGGTCGGAGCGTCGTCACGGCACAAGGCCTCGGCAAAGGTCGACTGCAGCGCAGCGAGTGACGCGAGTCGGCCTCGATGCGCCAACCAATCGGCCAGAGGCGGTGGCGCCGCGGCGGCTGGCGCCAGCGGCTCGAAGCGCACGGCGTAGGCGTCGAAGAAGCCGCGCAGCCGGTGCGCGTCGGCCCCGAGCCGGTCGAGTGCATGCAATGCCATCGGGAGGTGGTTGGTCAGGCCGCTCGCGTACTCGGCCGGCAGCGTCAGGTTGTCGTCGAGCAGGCGGTGCAGTGTTTCTGTTCGGGTCTCGAAGATCGGCATGTCGACTCTCGGAAGATTCAGAGACCACGATGCTGAGACTTCAAGTAAGGTTGAAGTCAAGCCCACCCCACCGAAAATCATCGACGACCGAAGAGCCACTTTCCATCGCCGCTTTGGCACGCCCGCGCGACCAGTTGGCCTCATGCATCGGCTGTGGTTGCCTCTCGCTCACGCGTTGCAAGCTCTTCAACGCCGGCGATGCCGCAGGGCGGCGTGGCGCCGGGCCGCGCTGCCCGATGGGTGACCGGCCGCCTTCGACAGCCAAGCCGGTAGCCGCATCGGCGAGCAAGTCCGCGGCGCGCGCCGGGGGGAGATGACTCGCTGCGGGTCTCAGGCCCCCAGCCCCGCTGGCCCGGTTTGCCGCACGCCACCTTTATCAGCAGCTCGATCAGCAGCGCGCGCCGGTCTCCGGCTACGCCGCGCTTTTGCGCGCTGCGCCGAGGTAGGTGTCGATCACACGCGGGTCTCGGGCGAGTTCGTCGGCGGGGCCTTCGAGCGCGATCTCGCCCATCTCGAGCACGTAGCCGTGGTCGGCGACTTCGAGCGCGGCGCGGGCGTTTTGCTCGACCAGCAGGATCGTCACGCCGGTCGCGCGCAGGCCGTCGATGATGCGGAAGATTTCTTTCACGACGAGTGGCGCGAGGCCGAGGCTGGGCTCGTCGAGCATCAGCAGGCGCGGCTTGCTCATCAGCGCGCGCCCGATCGCGAGCATCTGCCGCTCGCCGCCCGAGAGCGTGCCGGCGAGCTGCGCGCGGCGCTCCTTCAGGCGCGGAAACAGCGCGAACACTTCTTCGATCGCCTGCGTGCTGTCTTTGTGGCCGAGGCGAACCTGGCGGTAGGCGCCGAGCAGCAGGTTGTCAACGACCGCCATCGTGCCGAACAGCGCGCGCGTTTCGGGCACGAGCGCGATGCCCTGCATCACGCGTTCTTCCAACGTGTCGAGCGCGATCGATTTGCCCTGGTAGCGGATCCGGCCACGCGCGGGCAGCACGCCCATCAGCGCGTTCAGCAAGGTCGACTTGCCGGCGCCGTTCGGCCCGATCACGGTGACCACGCTGCCGGCCTTGGCCTTCAGGTTCAACCCGTGCAGCACCTCGGCGCGGCCGTAGCCGGCATGCAAGCTTCCGACGTCGAGAAGCAATTCGGTTGTCATGGCCTCAATGCTCCGTACCCAAATACGCCGCCCGAACCGCCGGGCTGGCTTGCACTTCTTCGGGCGTGCCTTCGATCAGCTTGGTGCCGAACTCCATCACGACGATGCGGTCGACGAGGCCCATCACCAGGTCCATGTCGTGCTCGACGAGCAGGATGCTCAAGCCCTCGCGGCGCAACTGGCGCAGCACATCGGCGAGCGCTTGTTTCTCCTTGAAGCGCAAGCCGGCGGCGGGCTCGTCGAGCAGCAGCAGCGTGGGGTCGGCGCACAGTGCGCGGGCGATTTCCATCAGGCGCTGCGGCCCGAGCGCGAGGTTGCCGGCGAGCTCGTGCATGGCGCTCGCCATGCCGATGCGGCGCAACTGTTTCTCGGCCTCCTTGAACAGCTGGCGTTCCTCGGCCCGATCGAGCCGCAGCATCGCCGCGCCCACGCCGCGCGAGCCCCGCAGGTGCGCGCCGAGGGCCACGTTCTCGAGCACCGTCATGCCGGCGATCATCTTGACGTGCTGGAAGGTGCGCGAAACACCGCGCTCGGCGATCCGCCGCGATGGCAGCGAATCGATGCGCCGGCCGAGCAAGGTGACCGAGCCGCGCGTGATGGGCAGCACGCCGGTCACGAGGTTGAAGGTGGTCGACTTGCCGGCGCCGTTCGGCCCGATCAGGCCGAGGATTTCGCCGGCACGCACCTGAAAGCTCACGTCGTTGACGGCCACCAGCCCGCCGAACTCCTTGCGCGCATCTTTGACGTCGAGCACGACCTCGCCGTGCGGTGGCCGCGCGCGCTCGGGCAGCGCGGGCGCATCGGCCCAGTCGACCTTGCGTCCCAGCCTCGGCAATCGCGCTTCGATGAAGGCCCAGATGCCGTCGCGCGCGTACTGCAGCACGAGCACCAGCAAAATGCCGAACACGATGATTTCGTAGTTGCCGCTGCCACCGAGCAACCGGGGCAGCCAGACCTGCAGTTGGTCTTCGAGCACTTTCACCACGGCGGCGCCCATCAGCGCGCCCCACACGTGGCCGACCCCGCCGATCACCGCCATGAACAAATACTCGATGCCCATCTTCAACCCGAAGGGCGACGGGTTCACGGTGCGCTGGAAGTGCGCGAACAACCAGCCCGAGATGCTCGCGAGCATGGCCGCGAGCACGAAGGCCATCACCTTGGTGCGGAAGGTGTCGACGCCCATCGCCTCGGCCATCGCCCGCCCGCCCTTGACGGCACGCAGCGCGCGGCCGGTGCGCGAATCGAGCAGGTTGTTCGCCGCGAGTGCGGCCGCCACGACGATCGCCCAGAGCAAGTAGAAAAAACTGCGACCGGTGTTGAGCTCGGTGCCGAAAAACTTCAGCGCCGGCACGCCGAGCAGGCCGTCGTATTTGCCGAGCGCGTCGATGTTGCCGAGCAGGTAGTAGAGCGACAGGCCCCACGCGATCGTCGCGAGCGGCAGGTAGTGGCCCGACATGCGCAACGTGATCCAGCCGAGCACCAGCGCCGCGACCGCCGTGAACGCGAGGCCGATCCAGACCGTGAGCCACGGTGAGACACCGTGCGTGAGCGTGAGGTAGGCGGCCGTGTAGGCACCGAGCCCCACGAACGCCGCCTGCCCGAACGACGTCAGCCCGGCCACACCGGTCAGCAGCACCAGGCCGATCACGACCAGCGCATACAGACCGATGTAATTCGCCTGCGTGATCCAGAACTCGGGCACAGGCAACTGCGGCAGCGCGGCCAGCAGCAGGATGAAAGCGATGAGGGAGAGGCGGCGCGAGGTCATCCTTCTTCCTCGTCATCGTGGCCATGCTGGAACGAGCGCCACAGCAGCACCGGGATGATCACGGTGAAGACGATCACCTCTTTGAACGCGCTCGCGTAGAACGAGCCGAAGCTCTCTAGCAGACCGACGAACAGCGCGCCGATCGCGGCGGCCGGGTAGCTCGCGAGGCCGCCGAAGATCGCGGCGACGAAGCCTTTCAAGCCGATCAGGAAACCCGAGTCGTAGAACAGCGTGGTCGTCGGCCCGATCAGCAAACCCGAGAGCGCGCCCATGAACGCGGCGAGGCCGAAGCTGAGCCGCCCGGCGCCGATGGTCGAGATGCCCATCAGGCGCGCGCCGAGGCGGTTCACCGCGGTCGCGCGCAACGCTTTGCCGCGCAACGTGCGCTCGAAGAAAAGGTACAGCGACAGGATCAACGCGATCGACACCATGAAGATGATCGCGGCCTGACCCGACAGGGTGAGTGCACCGGCCGAGAAGCGCGCGTCCCAGAAACTCGGGTTGCGAAAGCCCTCGGCACCGAAGAACACCAGCCCCAAACCCGTCAGCGCGAAATGCGTGCCGACCGAGACGATCAGCAACACCAGCACGGTTGCATCGGCCACTTTCTCGTACGCGAGTCGATAGACCAGCGGGCCGAGCGGCGTGACGATCGCGAGCGTGAGCAGGCTCTGGAACAGCAATGGCAACTTCAGCGGCGCCGCCCACCACGTGACCGAAGCGACGATCACCGGTGCGACCAGCCAGCGCCCCGCCTTGATCGATGCGGCACCGGCCGGCACGCCGCGCTTGAGGCCGGCCACGAGATCGAGCCCGGCCGCGATCGCGCCCATCGCGAGCAGCAACCACACCGTGCCGGGCACCTTGCCCATCTGCAGCAGCGCCAGCGTCAGTGCACCGTAGGCGACGAACTCGCCCTGCGGGAGGAAGATCGCGCGGGTGATCGCGAACACCAGCACCAGGGCCAGCCCGACCAGCGCGTAGATCGCGCCGTTGGTGGCGCCGTCGAGCATCAGGATGCTGGCAATCGAGAAGTCCATGGGCGCGAATTATCAGCGCGGCGCGACGGCTTTCCAGTCGCTGTCGACGATCGTTGGCCGCACGCCGGTCTCGGTCGTCGTTGGCCGGGGCAACACCAAACGCCATCGCTTGCGATGCCAAAGCCCAACGCCTGGATCGACCTGTCGGGCTGGCGCCCCGAATACTTTGCACCGCCGCTTGTGCAGGACGCGAACACGCAGCTCGATGACCGCACCCCGTTCGGCAGCGACCGCCGGCTGATGAGGCTCGACCGTTGGAAAAAGACGCTTCGGTGACCGGCTTCGAGGACCCGGCGCGCCTGCCGATCCTCACGCAAAAGCGAAGCGGCTGCGCCACCCGACGTGATGCACGGTTCGACCCGAAAGGCATCGTAGACTCGCGAGCCGCAGCGCCCTGCGAGTCGACCGCCCGCACCACGATGCCCCCTGAAATGTCCCGGAAGGCCCCCCTCGCCTCGGTCGCCCGATCGAGTCCCGCCGGGAGCCGGCGCCTGCAGATGGCCGACATCGCGCGGCTGGCCGGCGTCTCGGTCGCGACCGTGTCGCGTGCGCTCAACGGCAGCCCGTTGATCAGCATCGAAACGCGTGAACGCGTCGAAGAACTGGCGCGCTCGCTCGACTACTCGATCAACGCCAGCGCGCAGAACTTGCGGCTCAAACAGAACCGCACGATCGCGGTCGTGATCCCGTACGACAAGGTCTCGCGCCAGCATGTGTCCGACCCGTTTTTTCTCGCGATGCTCGGCAGCCTGGCCGATGCGATCACCGAGCGCGGCTTCGACATGCTGCTGTCGCGCGTCGACGCCGAAAGCCTCGACTCGGCGGCGCGCGTCATCAACTCCGGCGTCGCGATCGGCGTGATCCTGATCGGCCAGTGGCGTCACCACGACCAGCTCAACCAGATGGCCGCGCGGCGCGTGCCGATCGTCGTGTGGGGCACGCAGATGGCGCAGCAGTTGTACTGCACCGTCGGCGGCGACAACGTGGCCGGTGGCGCGCTCGCCACGCAGCACCTGCTCGACCGCGGCTGCCGCCGCATCGTGTTCGTCGGCGACCCGGCGTTGCCCGAGGTCGCGCACCGCCACCGCGGCCATGTGGAGCGGCTGCAGGCGGCCGGGCTCAAGCCGAACGCGAAGCTGCTGGTGAAGGTGCCGTTCGATGCCGACCAGGCGCGCGCGGGCATCACCCGCTTGTGCGAACAGGGCGTCGCGTTCGACGCCGTGTTCGCGTGCAGCGACGTGCTCGCCACCGCGGCGCTGCAGGTGCTGCGCCAGTTCGGTCGCACGGTGCCCGGTGAGGTGGCGGTTGTCGGCTACGACGACATCGCGTGGGCCAGCCACGCGAACCCGCCGCTGACGACGGTGCGCCAGCCGATCGTGCGCGCCGGCGTCGAACTGGTCGACGCGCTGCTCGCGACGATCGCCGGAGAAAGCGTCGCGCCGCGCACGCTGCCGGTCGAGCTCGTCGTGCGGGACAGCACCGAACGCTGACCGTCGATTGCGTTGCACGCCCGCATCGCCGGGTAAAAACCCCGACGTGCAAACGATTGCACGAACTCCTGCCGATCCTTACAGTCGCCGACGTGCCGGGTTGCGAATCGCCCCGTTCCGGCCGCGCCGACGGCACCCGCATCGCCGGCGCCGAGGAGGGCTGAAGGTCAGACCCAAAACGAGATCACGGAGACACCCATGAACCGCAAACCGACCCCGACCCGAATCGCCTTGGCCGCCGCGCTCGCGCTGATGCCGATCGGCCACGCGCTGGCGCAAGCCGCGCCTGCAC
>ENA-OFCI01000482-OFCI01000482.1-metagenomes-genome-assembly--contig:-NODE-482-length-23917-cov-4.336728_pt1 | contig 23917 bp, 20 predicted proteins | sample MGYA00153391_OFCI01 | MGnify analysis MGYA00153391
AACCGACGCCACCCGTACCGTTGGGCATACCCGTCGCGCGCATGAGTTCTTCGATGCGCGTCGCGAGGATCTCGCCCGCGTCGCGCGCCGCTGCTCCCGCGATATCGGCACCGAGTAGCCCGGCCGCTTCCAGATGGCGCCGCGGATTTGCTTCGGCCGTAAAGCGAAAGACCGCGGGTGCGTTGACGACGACGGCCATGCCGTGCGGCACGATCGCTTCGCTTGCGGGATACTCGGGCGCGCGATACGCGCGCACGGAGCCCGCGACCGCGTAGGACATCGCGTGCGGTATATGAACGCCCGCATTGCCGAACCCGATGCCCGCGAGCGTTGCTGCGAACATCATGCGTTCGCGCGCTTCGGCGTCGCGTGGATCCGTGACCGCGCGAACGATATGGCTGCCGAGGATGCGCATCGCTTCGCGACACGCGAGATCGGAGAATGGGTTCGCCCCTTGCGAGGTCGGCCGCTGGCTCGGTATCGCGGGTTTTGCGCGTGCGGTATAGGGACGCGCGGTGAAGCTTTCGAGGGCGTGTGAGAGCACGTCGAAGCCGCTACACGCGACGACGGTTTGCGGGAGACTCATCGTTACGTCGGGGTCGATGATGCCGAGCGTCGGGCGGATGTGCTTCGATACGATGCCGGTCTTCGCGTGGTGTGCGAGGTAGTCGAAGATGGCGATGCCCGTGACTTCGGCGCCCGTGCCACACGTCGTGGGGCACGCGATATGCGGTCGCAAGGGACCCGGGACCGCCTTGCCGCGACCGATCGGTGCGTTGACGTACGCATCGAAATCATCGGGAAAGCTCGCATAGAGGTTCGCCGCTTTCGCGGTATCGATCGCCGAGCCGCCGCCGACGGAGACGTAGCCGTCGAAATTTCCCGCGCGTGCGAATGCGGCTGCCTCGGCGAACGAGCGGTCCGTCGGCTCGACGTGCGCGAACGCGAAGAGGGCGACGTCGCATCCGGCCGCGCGGAGCGAGGTTGCGACGGTGTCGACGAACGGCGTTGCCGCGAGCCCGGGATCGGTGACGAGCATGACGCGCGTCATGCCGAGATCGCGCGCATCGGCGCCGATTTCGCGCAACGCGCCCGAGCCGTATTTAATGCGCGAGGTATCGACTTCGAACGTGGTGTCGCCACCGTCGACGAAAGGGTATCCCGCGCAACAGATCATACGCGCGCTTTCCAGCGCAAGCCAGGTGCGTCCCTGGCGCAGGGAGTACGCTCGTTGCGATGTTACTGGGTGCGATCGACGTCGGTACCAATTCGATTCATTTGATCGTCGTCGAACTCGATCCGCGCTTCGGCACGTCGCGCACGATTCTCAAGGCACGCGAGATGGTGCGGCTCGGCGGTGGCGACGCGCTCGCACGCGGTCACCTCAGCAAGAAAGCCGTCCAACGCGGCGTCACGGCGATCGCGAAATTTGCGGCGGCCGCGCGCGCTGCGGGCGCGAACGATATCCGCGCGGTCGCGACCTCGGCCGTGCGGGAGGCCTCCAACCGCGAGGAGTTTCTCGCAGCGGTTCGCGCGACGTGCGGCGTCGTCGTCGACGTGCTCGACGACGTCGAGGAAGCGCGTCTCATCCATCTCGGCGTCAGTCGTGGCTACCCACTCGGCGACCGCGTCGCCTGTATCTTCGATATCGGCGGCGGCTCGACGGAGTTCGTCGTCGGCGACGCGGATCGCGCGTTCTATCTGCACAGCGTGCGCGCCGGAAGTTTACGGCTCTACGATGAGTACTTGCGCGACGACAGTGCGGGCAGTCTCGGGTACCGGGCACTCGAAAAGTACGTTCGTGCAACGATCGCGCCCGTCGCAGCCCAACTCGCCGATTACCGTTTCGACACGCTCATCGGTACGTCGGGCACCGTCCTCGGCCTCGCCGCGCTCGACGTTGCGGAGACGGGCATCGCGACGCAACGCTCGCACGGCTACGTCTTGCGTCTCGACCGGGTGCGCGCGTTGCAGAAGACGATGATCAAACTCGGGCCGATCGAGCGGCGCAAGATGCCGGGTATGAATCCACGCCGTAGCGATATCATCGTGGCGGGAACCGCAGTCGTGATCGCGGTGATGGAAGCACTCGGTCGCGACGAACTCGTCGTGAGCGATCGTGCGCTACGCGAGGGAATCGTCGTCGATTTTCTCGAGCGCAACATCGCGATCGCGCGTACGCTCGGAAACGAACAGACGCGCCGCTTCGATGCGGCTCTCGGCCTCGCGCGCCGCTTCGGACAACTCGACGCGCATCAATATCATGTCGGGGCCCTCGCGTTGCAGATTTTTGACGGACTCTCCGAACTGCATCGCTTCGAACCCGCCGATCGCGACGCGCTCTTTGCGGCGGCGATCGTGCACGACGTCGGCCGAGCGATTGCGATGAGCGCGCATCACAAGCATGGCGCATACGTCGTGCGCAATGCGGGCCTAGCGGGTTGGCGACCGGAGGAGGTCGAGCTGATCGCCGCACTCGTGAGATACCATCGCAAGGCGCAGCCGAAGCCGACTCACGCCGAGTGGGCCAACGCGTCCCCCGCGCTACGACGGAAGATCGAGGGGCTCGGCGGAATTCTGCGCGTTGCGGACGGGCTCGACCGGCGGCGCCTCTCCGTCGTTTCGGCATTGAACCTTTCCGTTACGGCGACGACGGTCGATCTCGTTCTCGAGACGACCCAGGATGCGCGATCCGAGATCGACGGCGCGCGCTTCAAAGGCGATCTTTTCGAACGTACCTTCGGGCGGACGCTCGCGTTTACGACCGTCGAACGCGACGGTTACGCGACGCCGTTCGATAGCGAACCCAGCGTCGCGGAGATCGACGCGGCGAGTCTCTCGGGGTAGGGGGTCTCCGCGCCCCGCCAGAGTGCGCGCCCGGTCTCGAGCGCGCGCTTGCGCTCGCGGATGGCTTGCGCTCGGAGCGTCTCCAGGCCCGGAAGGCGAGGATCGTTTGCCGGTAATGCTTTGGCGAGCGCGGCGTACGTGCGCCCGAAGGTGTCGGCGTCGGCGAGATCGCCCAATCGTTCTTGAAGGAGCGCGAGGAGATCGAGAGCGGTGAGCGCTTCATCGCGAGCGATCGGGACGGCGAGTTCTAGCGTGTAGCGCAGGCGTTTGACGTCGATGCGCAGTGCGTGTAATTCGGCGTCGTGACCCCGTTTGAACGCTCCACTCGCACCACTTAGAAGCGCGCGCGAGCGTTTGCGGATGATGCGCGCGAGCGTCTTCCCAAACATCGGTTCAGGCATCGTTCGTTCCGGGGAAGAGATCGCGATCGAATTGCGAGAGTTCGATTGCGAGTGCCGCGAGGGCCGTGCGTCGTCGTTCGGCAAGCGTCTCGATCGCGAAGCCGATTCCGGCGCGATCGGTGCTTGGCGCTCCGGCGAGCGCAGCACGAAGAACGGCGAGATGGACGTCGGCGTCTCGGACGGGCCCGAGTTTGCGACCGATCCGTCGCGCCGAACGGCGCATATCTCGGCGACGCTTCGAGGGGATGGTCTCACCGAAGGTCACGAGCGCCGAGCGCAGGCGGCGGATCGAGACGCGCATGTCGTGCACGGCCCGCGTATCGTCTCCGCGCAAGACTGCAGGCGTCGCGCACGTGGTGTCCCGGACGAGCGCCTCGATCACGATGCGCGCGGCTGCGGTCGTATCGAGACCCGCGTGCAAACCATCGTAGTGTGGGGCTTTTGCCATCGAAACCCCCGTCGTGTGACGTAGCAGAGGTGCGGTGATCCGCGAAGCCAACACTGCGAACGTATGGTGGCAGCCGTCCCCCAGGTAAAGAAGATATTGATCGTCGACGATGAGTCGGCGATCCTTCAGACGTTACGCTTTAATTTAGAACGTAACGGCTACGCCGTCGCGACGGCGGGCGACGGACGCACGGCGGTCGCCCTCGCTGGTAGCGAACACCCCGATCTCATCATCATGGATATCATGCTGCCGGTGCTCGATGGCATCGAGGCGTGCAAAGAGATCCGTAAGACCAGCGACGTGCCGATCATCATGCTCACCGCTCGCGATCAAGAGATCGATAAAGTGCTCGCGCTCGAACTCGGCGCGGACGACTACGTGACCAAACCATTCTCGTTGCACGAATTTCTCGCGCGTGTCAAAGCACGTTTACGCCGGCAGAACAATAACGACGCGGCCGCACGCAGCGAAGCGATCGCGATCGCGGACCTCGTCCTCGATCCATCGCGTCAATCGTTGACGGTGCGCGATAAGGCGGTCGCCCTCGCACCCAAAGAATTCAATCTTCTACACGTCCTGCTTGAAAATCGTGGCCGCGTGGTCACTCGCCAGACGCTCTTGGACAAAGTTTGGGGCTACGATTTCGAAGGCGAACACCAAACGATCAGCGTTCACATTCGGTGGTTGCGCGAGAAAATCGAAATCGATCCCAATAACCCGGCACACATCATCACGGTCCGCAGTCGCGGCTACATGTTTAAAGAGTAGCCGTGATCGCCGAAGTCCTTCTCGCTGCGGGCGCGGGCGTGGCCGCCGGAGTCGCCTTCGCGCGGCGACCGCACGCCTCGAGCGGCAACGGCGAGAACGCGCGCGTGGAGACACCGGGCGCCGATGGCTCGGATTCACGCTTCGAGCAATTACTACGGTCCTTGACCGTCGGCGTCGTGACCGTCGACGCACGTGGCCAGATCGACGCACTCAACGCAGCTGCAGCAACGATCTTCGAGCTCGGCGCGCGGCCCGTACTCGGCCGCGCGCTCATCGAAGCGATTCCATCCTTCGAGCTCGATCGCCGCGTGCGCGAAGCGCTCGGCGGCCACCCCTCGCGCGGCCGAATCACGTTCGGGTCGGCCCGCGATTCGCCGACGCTCGCGGTTGCGACCTTACCCCTGGATGGAACCGATGGCGCGCTCGTGATCGCGAGCGATGAAACGCGGCTCTTCGAGCTGGAACAAACGCGACGCGATTTCATATCGAGCGTCTCGCACGAATTGCGTACGCCACTGTCCTCGATCAATCTCATGATCGAGACGGTGCTCGACAATGACGGCGATCAAGAAGCCCTCGACCTCTTTTTGCCGCGCATCAAACAAGAAGTCGACCGTATGGTGCATCTCGTGGTCGATCTGCTCGAACTCGCGAAAGCGGAATCGGGACAGCTGCGGTTGCGCCGCGAGACGCTCGACGTTACGAAGCTCGCGACGACGGCGCTCGCAAACTTCGAGCCGCGCGCCGAGCGCCTTGGCGTGCGCCTGAAACTCACGGGCGAGGCCGCACCGCTCGACGGCGATCCCGATCGGCTCGCGCAAGTCTTCGTCAATCTCATCGATAACGCGCTGCGTCATACGCCGACGGGCGGAACCGTCGACGTTTCCGTCGTGCCGCAGGAAGGTGCGCTCACGATCGTCGTGCGCGATACGGGCGTCGGCATTCCGTTCAACGATTTGCCGCACATCTTCGAACGCTTCTACGTCGTCGATCGCTCGCGAACGCGCGATTCGGCGGGCACGGGTCTCGGGCTTTCCATCGTGAAGCAAATCGTCGAGGCACACGGCGGAACGATCGTCGCGGATTCCGTCTTCGGTCGCGGTGCGACGCTCACGTGCGTGTTTCCCGTGATGCGCGTCGCTTCGACCCCGGTCTGATGCGGTTCCAATCGAATGCGAAATTCTGTGGCTTGTGCGTGCTTAAAATCGGCCGCTCGACGAAATAGGTGAGGACCGTCGCGATCCCGAGCGAGAGCGCCCAACCGCCCGCGATGAAGGTAAATTTCCAACGCGGATCGCCGTGCGGATCGCCGTTGCGGCTCGGGATCGCATCGTGTTTCCAGAGCCAAATCATCACGAGCGTATGCCATAGGTAGACGTTATAGGAAATGAGCGAGAAGAAGATTGCGATTGGGTTGGCGACGAGCGTACGCCAGAAGCGGACGGCGAAGCACGACGCGAAGATCAGCGTACTCGTCGTGAGTGCGAAGAGCGTGCGGTTGAGCAAGATCCATTTCTCGCGACCGCCGATATCGTATTGAATTGCGTTCGCCGACTTCAGGAGCGCGAACGCTCCGAGCGCTGCCACGATCGCGACGACGGTCGCGACCGGCCGCGCACGAGCGAGAAACACATCGTTATCGCGGAGCCGTGAAACGCCGTACGCACACAGCATCCCACTCGCGAAAATATCCGCGAATGCCGGCAGCTGCCGATTGACGGGCTCCACGAGTAAACAACAGGTTGCGGCACCGTAACGATACGCGAGCGCGAGCGCCACCATTACCGCGGCGACGAGGAAGGGCCGGCGCACGAAGATCCAGGCTAGCGCCGGAAAGACGAGATAGAACTGCGCTTCGATCGCGAGACTCCAGAAAACGGAATTCGCCGTTCCGAAATTATCGGAGAAGAAGTTCTGAACCAGGAGCGCGTGCTCGACGAGTGCGGGTCCGAGTGCGACGTTGACGTGCAACGACCGTACCGAGATCGCCGTGAAGATGAGTGCGATTGCGTACGACGGCGCGATCTTTAAAAAGCGGCGAATTGCGAACGTCCGAAGCGGGGTTGGCGTGCCTCGGCGAAAATGCCGTTCGACGATCGGAAAGAACAAGACGAAGCCGCTAATCGCAAAGAATAATTCGACGCCGAGATAGCCCGTGCGCGCGAAGACGTCGAGGGGAATCGTGACGCCGAAGAGGCGTGCGTCGGGCGTGTACCACGAGAAGAGCCACGTGTGATAAACGAGCACGAGCACGATTGCAAGACCCCGAAATCCGTCGAGAACTTCGGTTCCGTCGCGCGCGTGTTTCCGAAGGACATCACGCGTCGTTAACGGCGCCATAAACCGCCGACGACGTCGCTCGGCGATACGACAGGGCCTTCGAACCAGGGTGATAGCCCGCGATATCGGGTTCTGCTGCTCGCCTTCGTGGAGCGGCACTCGCGCGAACGTACGTTACGTGAGGCGCGTTCAATTGGTGTGGAACGCACCGACCTCATCGCGCAATCTGCTCCGAGCATTAAGAGCTCCTTAACCTGTCGTTAAACTATGCTTAGGGTCGGACTGCGAGCATCGCTATCGACATCGCCGTCTCCATATTCTTTTAAATCCCAGGAGGGTCTCCCATGCTCCGGACCGCTCGACTCGCGGCCATTCTTGCCTGCGCGGCGCTTCTCGCGCCGAGCGTCGCCTTCGCCGACGTCTCGATCTCCGCAGCCGGTTCGACGGCGCTCCAGCCGCTCGTCCAGGCAGCGGCCGAAGCGTACCAGGCTCGTAATCCCGACCTGAAGATCAGCATCACGGGCGGCGGCTCGCGGACCGGTCTCGCGCTCGTATCTTCGGGTTCGGCTGACATCGGCAACTCCGACATCCTGGCGTCGAAAGAACAGACCGAGCCCTCCAGCGATGGTAAAAAGCCTGGCCTCGTCGATCATAAAGTATGTGCGGTTGGATTCGCACTCGTCGTTCATCCCGACAACGGCGTGAAGGGCCTCACCAAGGCGCAAATCCAAGATATTTTCTCCGGTAAGGTGAAAAACTGGAAAGATGTCGGCGGCAAAGATCTCGCGATCATCGTGATCAACCGTCCCGCAAGCTCCGGCACGCGCGCCGTTTTCGTGAAGACGGTCATGGGCAAGGCCGACCTTTCTCGCGATACGCTCGTCGAAGACGCCACGGGTACCGTCGTTCAAAAAGTGACGCAAACCGCCGGCACGATTTCGTACGCGTCGTTTTCAGGCACGCACGGCAAAGCTGGAATCAACGAACTCGCAATCGACGGCATCGCGCCAACGGAAGAGAACATCGAGAACGGCAAATACCCGTTCTGGTCCTACGAGCACATGTATACGAACGGCCCGCCGAGCAAGGACGTCTCGCGTTTCCTCGCGTTCGTCCAGAGCAACAGCTCGCTCGTGCGCAAGCTCGGGTACATCCTCACGCGCAACATCCAGAAACCCGAAAACGACCGCTAATGGTCTAGGAAAGCGGACGGAACGGTTGAATAGCCGGTCGGTCCGCTTCTGTCCGAGAGGAACGATTCCAGCATGGTCGGCGTTCGCGCCAACAAAGCGCATCGCGATGAGCGATTCGCGCTTACCGCCCTTATGGCGTGTAGCGGCATCTTCGTCGTCGCAATCGCACTCATTCTCGGCTTTCTCGCCTTCAGCGGAACGCGGCTCTTCTTTTACGATCACGTCTCGCCATTCGAATTTTTATTTTCGACGAATTGGGATGGCCTCGGGGGGCACTTCGGTGCCGCACCATTTATCGTCGGTTCGCTTATCGCGACGGGATTTGCGATTCTCGTCGGCGGGCCGCTAGGCGTGGCGATCGGCGTGTTCTTTTCCGAACTCGCGCCGAAGCGCGTTGCCGACGCCATGAAGCCCGCAATCGAGGTGCTCGTCGGTATTCCTTCGGTGGTTTACGGTTGGCTCGGCCTAACCGTGCTCGTGCCGTTGATCGGTTCGATCTTTCACACCGGTGGCGACGGCCTACTCGCTGCGGGCATCGTCCTTTCGATCATGATCTTACCGACGGTGATTTCGCTTTCGGAAGACGCGCTTCGCGTCGTTCCGAACTCGATGCGCGAAGGCTCGGCTGCCCTCGGTGCGACGCGCTGGGAAACGATCTCGCGCGTGCTCATCCCATCTGCCAAGAGCGGACTTGCCGTCGCCGTCATCCTCGGTATCGCGCGCGCGATCGGTGAGACCCTCGCGATCCAACTCGTTCTCGGAAACGCGCCCGTCTTGGTAACGTCGCTCCTGCGACCGGCTTCGGCGCTCCCTTCGGAGATCGTGATGGATATGGGCGACGCACCCGACGGGACGCCCTTCCAACACGCGCTCTTCTCGATGGCATTCCTCTTGCTCCTCATCGCGATGGGCTTGATCGTCCTCATTCGATTCGCCCTCCGGAAGCGGACGTAAATGGCGCGGGCCGTCGCGAGCGTCGTGCCGCCCGATAAACTCGCGAGCACCAACGCGCGTTCGCGGCGCGTCGTCGACCGGATCGCAACGGGCAGTCTGTGGACGGCGGCGGGATTGGTCGTCGCACTCTTGGCGCTCTTTATCGGGTATCTGTTCTACAAGGGCGCTTCGGTGATCTCGTGGCACTTTCTCGTCGGTTACCCCTCGTCTGCGAACGCCGGCGGTGGGATCGGGCCCGAGATCTTTAACTCATTTTATATTCTCATCCTAACCCTCATTTTTACGTTGCCGATCGCCGTGTGTGCCGGGATGTATCTCCAAGAATATGCGGGGCCGGGGCGCTTCCGCGACCTCGTGCAGTTCAGTGCCGAATCGCTCGCGACCGTCCCCTCGATCGTGATGGGCCTCTTTGGCCTCTTGATCTTCGTTCAGACATTCCACTGGCATTTCACCGCGCTCGGCGGCGCGCTGACGCTGACGTTACTCAATCTCCCGGCGATGATGCGCGTCACGCAAGAGTCGCTTTCGGGCGTGCCTGGGACGTATCGCGAGGCGTCGATGGCGCTGGGAGCGACACGTTGGCAAACGGTCGTCAAGGTGATCTTGCCGAGTGCGATCGGGCCGCTCACCACGGGCGTCGTTCTCGTCTCCGGTCGCATCTTCGGCGAGACAGCCGCGCTCATCTACACGGCAGGCGCATCCGTTTCGTTCGGAAAGAGTGCGTACGATTTCAATCCGTTCCATACCGCCGAAACGCTCGCGGTCCATCTCTATTCAACGCATCGGGAAGCGCTCGTTCCCGACGCCGATGCGATCGGGAACGGCTCGGCTCTCGTGTTACTCGTGATGGTCTTGCTCTTCAACGTCGTAGCGCGCGTTGTCGGACGTCAGCTTACGATTCGCTTCACTGGGAAGGCCTAATGATTCAAGCACCGGATGCGACGTCGCTGCGCGATAAGATGAACGTCGTCGATCTCGATGTGTTTTACGGCAGTTTCCAAGCGATCAAAAAGGGCAATCTCAACGTCCCCGACCATCGCGTGATGGCGCTCATCGGGCCGTCGGGATGTGGTAAGTCGACGTTCATTCGCGCACTCAATCGGATGCACGATCTCACGCCGGGCGCACGCGTCGAGGGTACCGTCACGCTCGACGGCACGGACATCTACGCACCGAATATCGATCCCGTAACCGTCCGTCATCGCATCGGGATGGTTTTTCAACGCCCCAATCCGTTTCCAAAATCGATCTTCGAAAACGTCGTCTATGGCCCGAAAATCCACGGCGAAAAAAATCCGAAGCGCTTGCTCGAAATCGCCGAAAAGAGTCTGCGCGCGGCGGCACTCTGGGACGAAGTCAAGGATCGCCTCAATCGTTCGGCACTCGACCTTTCCGGCGGTCAACAACAGCGGCTCTGCATCGCGCGCGTGCTCGCCGTCGAACCCGAAGTGATCCTCATGGACGAGCCCGCATCCGCCCTCGATCCGATCGCGACATCGAAGATCGAAGATCTCATCGGCGAGCTCAAGAAAAAATATACGGTCGTGATCGTGACGCACTCGATGCAGCAAGCCGCACGCATCTCCGATTTTACGACGTTCTTTCTTTTGGGCGAACTCATCGAGGTCGGCACGACGTCGGATATCTTCACGCGGCCCAAAGACAAACGGACCGAAGATTACATTACGGGGCGCTATGGCTAAGCCGGGCGCTTCCGCTAACCGCCGATCAATGCACCCGTTCCGAAGCGAGGCGGTCGGCTCAAGCGCCGCTCGAGATCGGTCTTCACTTTGCGCCACTCGCCCGTGATGATGCTATAGACGGCGCTATCGCGTTCGAAGCCGTTGATTGCACGCGCACGATGCGATCGTAGCGTCCCCTCATAGACGGCACCGATCCGGACGAGCGCCGCGCGCGAACGACCATTTTGCGCGTCGGTGTAGAACGCGACGCGCAAGACCTCGCGCACTTCGAAGGCTTCGCGTAGGAGCAGATATTTCGCCTCGGTATTGGCGGGTGTGCGCTGGCGTTCGGGCGCGAGCCACGTCCAGCCGATTTCGAGTGCACGTTCGCTCGGCTTCATATCGAGGTAGCGCGTCGACCCGATCGCGTTGCCGCTTGCGTTGTCGATGATCGCGAAGGGTTCTTCGCGGCCCGACTCGGCATTCGCGCGTGCGTTTTCGATCCAACGTTCGACGTCTGCCTCACTCGTAAACCCGCGCAGGGGCATATACCGCCAAATCTCCGGCCGCGCGGCCGCGGCGAAGAGATCGCGGGCGTGGGCCGCTTCGAGTGGTGCGAGACTCACGAATCGACCTTCGATCATCTTTGCGCTCTTTCTCCGCGTTCGCCCACGGCCTTTTTCAGCGGGCGATGTATCGTTAGGCCAAGGGAACGCCCGACTGGAACACGGCACGAAGTCGCGATGCGAACGCATTGTCCGTTCTGCGCGCTCGGCTGCGCGATGCGGCTCGAGTCGACGCCGACCGGGTATCGCGCGCGCGGTGATGCGGAGTTCGACGTGAACGCGGGCGATCTGTGCACGAAGGGCTTCGCCTCAGCCGAGACGCTCGACGATCCCGGCAACGTGGGACGAAGCGCTCGATGCGGCGGCGCAGGGTTTTCGCGCCGTGCGCGCGTCGCGCGGGCCGGATGCGGTCGCCGCTTTCGGAAGCGGGGCGCTGACGAACGAGGCCGCGTATGCGTTCGGGAAATTCGCGCGGTTGGCGCTCGGTGGCGATCGCGGCCTACCGTTTCCTCTTACCTGGCTCGGCGAAGCCGATATGCTCTTGGTCGCGGGCGGGAACCCGCGCGAAACGATGCCCCCCTCGAACGCTACCTCGTACGGTAACGCGCGCGCGGCATCAGCATCGTCGTCGACCCGCGCGTGACCGGAACCGGTTACGGGACGTGTCGTGCGGACCTCGCCTCCATCGTGATGGCGGCCGGTGCCACGCCATCGGCGTCAAAGACTTCACCACAAGATCGAACGTAAAGGAGACTGATTTCCACATGACACGAATTAGCTTATTCGTCGCCCTCGCTTCGCTCGTCGCCACGGCGACGGTCGCTTCGGCCGACGAGATCGCTTACGCGGGACCTGCCGGCTGGTCGCACGTCGACGTCGGGGCGCCTTCCGATGCGAAGCACGCCTTCGCCCAGTGGCACATTGCGGGTGATATCTCGACGGTGACCTATATCGCCGACGGTACGACAGCCTATGTCGATGCGCTCGCCAATATCCACAAGAACTTTAGCGATAACGGCATCAAAGCCAAGATCGATAAGGACGTTGCGTGTCGCGGCGGAGCGGGGCACGTCATCGAGTTCGTCGCGGGGCCCGAGGGGAAGAAAGTCGTGATCAATCGCATGCTCGTGCCGTCTGGCGATGGCATCGTGACGATTACGTACGCGCGCGCCGACGGGTCAACGTTCGATCGCGACGTCGAAAAATCGGAAGCGACTTTCTGCGGGGCGACGTCCTAGGTCGTCGTTACGCCCCGATCGCGAAGATTGCGCCCCGCGTTTCTCGACGTCATGAGCTTTTCCGTCGGTCGCGAAGACGTGGGACCGGCTGGATTTGCGGCTTCGTGCCGGACGTCGGCTTCGCACGTGGCTCGACGACGATCGGCTCGAGATTTACGAGAAGCCGCTCGTCGAAGGGAACGCCCAGCTCTTCACAGCGCTTCAGGAAATGCGGGCGGCTGGCCGAGACTTGGAACGCCCCCACGACCGCGCCATCGTCGTCTATACCCCGCGGCTGATACCGGATAATTTCCTCGACGACGACTTGGTCGTCGTCTATACCGACGACTTCGTTGATGCTCACCACCTTGCGGCTCCCGTCGCGCATGCGGTCGATCTGGACGATGATGTCGATCGCGCTCGCGATCTGTTCGCGAATCGCTCGAATCGGAAGGTCGAAGCCCGCCATGAGCACGAGCGTTTCGAGCCGCGCGACCGCGTCGCGGGCGGTATTGGCATGGAGCGTGGTGAGCGAGCCGTCGTGACCGGAGTTCATTGCCTGGAGCATGTCGAGCGCTTCGCCTCCGCGGCACTCGCCAATGACGATTCGATCGGGCCGCATGCGCAGCGCGTTCTTCACGAGGTCGCGAATGGAAACTTCACCGCGGCCTTCGATGTTCGCCGCGCGCGACTCGAGGCTGACGACATTGTCTTGGCTTAGGCTCAGTTCGGCTGAATCTTCGATCGTAACGATGCGTTCGTCGGCCGGGATGAACTTCGAAAGCACGTTGAGGAAGGTCGTTTTCCCGGAGCCCGTGCCGCCGCTGATGATGATATTGTGCCGGGAAGAAACGAGCGCTTCGAGCACGGCGACGGCTTCGCTCGGCAGCGACCCCAGGCTAACGAGATCTTCAGCGGTCAGACGCCGCACTCCAAAACGGCGAATCGTCAGCGTCGCGCCGCGAATCGCGAGCGGTTCGATAATTGCGTTGACGCGCGAGCCATCCGGCAGGCGCGCATCGACCATCGGCGACGATTCGTCGATCCTGCGGCCGAGCGGCGCCACGATCCGTTCGATGACGACGCGCAGCTGGCGGTCACTCTGAAAGATCCGATGCGAGCGCGTGATTTTACCGGCACGCTCGATGAAAATTTTGTTCGGCCCGTTGACCATGATTTCGGAGACCGCAGGGTCGCGCATGAGATCTTCGAGCGGCCCGAGGCCGAGCTGCTCGTCGAGGATTTCTCTCTTGATTTCCGCGCGATCCTCGAGCGTCAGGTCGGCGGCGTCGTCGCGCGACGTCACGAGTTTGTCGATGAGGTTGTCGATCGTGGTCCGTAGCTCGGCCATCTTCTCACCATCGGAGTGGCTCGCGCTCGCGGCGACGAGATCGACGCGAGACATCATTTGGTCGTTGATCTCACGACGGATACGATCGCGCTTCTGCTTCCGTGCTTCGGTTTGATCTTGAGCCGCTCTCGCGATCGAGAGCGGATTCTCACCGGTCGCGATCGCGAGCGCGCTCAGATCGCTCTTGCGACGCAAGCGGGTCGCGAAATCCGTAGCCGCGAATCGCGCGAGGGACGGCAAGCGCATAAATGGCATCTCGGCGGGCGTGTCGATCATACGCCGCGCGAGCGCGTTGATGATGCGGTCGTACGCCCGGCGATCGTTATGTCGCGGTACTTCGGCGACGATCGGGAGGCCGATCAGCTTCCCGAGCTCGCGCGCTGTAATCGTCTGGCGTTTGTCGCGGTCGTTGGTTACGAGCCACAGACGATCGAGCGGGAATCCGAATCTCGTGAGATCGCGAATCGTCGTGCGAGCCGCCGAACCGCCGAGTAATTCGGGTTCTGCGACGACGACGATGCGCATTCCGCGGCGCACGAAGGGCACGACGTAGTGTTCGAGTGGTCGTGGGACATCGATGAGGACGATCCCGTCGATCTCGCCGAGGCTCGCGGCGACCCCGTCGAGCTCGATCGGTCGCAGCGCCGCCACGTCCTCGTATTTCGAGACAATTTCAACGACGTCGATTTCGTCGATGGTCGCCATGGCATGGATCGTCTCGATCCGAGCTGCATCGAGCCGCCGGGTGCCACCGAGCAGTTCGCCAACCGCGCGACGCCCGGAAAGGTCGGCATCGACGATTGCGGCTCGTTTCCCGGCCTGGCGGATTGCTTTTGCGAGATCGACGCACAAAGTTGTAGCGCCGCTGCCGCCCTTCGCGCCTACGACGAGGTAAAAGTGCGCGTTCATCCGCTAGAAATTCCAAGATCCGTAAGCATGAGGATCGCTCCGTCTCGAATGCCGAAGGCTATTTGTCCTTCGTCGGCTCGAAGCGGCGAACGGATTAGGGCCAACGTGAGCTTGGATGAGTTTTTGCTCCGTGACTCGTTCTGTCCGTGCCGGCCGAGCGGTCCACTTCCTCGGTCAGAGTCTGCACGAAAGTGCGATCGATGCCGAGGTCCGGCGGTAGCCGGCGGCCGACGCCAACGCCGAGGTCGAGTTGCTCGCCGACGTGTCGAGTGTGAGGCACCCGCCAACCGGGCATCGAGCGCCGAGACTGATGAAGGCGGTCTCACGGCCGACACCCGATCGTACCGAAACGATCCAGCTACGGATGCGCGCGCGCTCTGAGAAGACGAGTTGCTGCGTGGTCCGGTCGGCGAACCCACGCGAGCGCAGCGCGAACGAAAGTCCGGCAACGTTCGGAATTCCCAACGCTGCGCTACCGAAGTACCCGACACGGCGATTTCCGTCCGAAAATTGTGTTGCGTACGCCGATCCGTCGAGCCTGACGAGCGCGTTGGGACGTCCGGTCACGTCGAATACGAACGCGTTTGGAATGGAGTCTATTGGCCAAGTCCAACTGCGTTTCGATGGCGCTCTGGATCAGCGAGGCGACGAAGCGCAACGCGTCGATCGGTTGGCAGGCGACGCTCGCAGAGACGAACGAGGGATGCCACGCCCCGTTGCGCGACGTCGGCGGCGAGCGAAAGCGTGGCGCATCGCTCGGCTTCGCGGCGCACGTCGCCCCGTAGACATCCGCATTCTGCGCCTTGGAGATGGCACCTGAAAGCGCGAGTCGGCGCGCGCGGCAGCTGAGCACGTCACCCGAGGGCAAGGGCTGCCGCAGCAGCAGCGTCGTCTCGTTTGCCGTCTGGCCGTCGCTATCGTGCGCGAAACTCTGCGTGAGGCCGTGGCGGAGCCCGCCATCGCGTGACGGATCGTTTCGGCGAACGCCGCGGGATCGCGAATGTCGCAACTCCATCCGAGCTCGAACTCGGCGATCATTCGTTTGCTGAAGCCGTGAGCATTCGCAAGAACAGGTCGGCCGGCGGCGATCGCGGAGAGAAGGTTCGCCGAGAGTTCGTCCATCGGGTACTACGTGACCGCCACATCCGCTGCCGAAAACGCGAACTCGACGTCCTCGGAGGAAAGGTGGCGATCGATCGATATAATGCGCCCGCTCGCCAAGAGATCCGCGAAAGCAGATCGCACGAGAGCCCGGTGTGGTTCGTAGAGCGAACCCGCGATAAGAAGACGATCGTTCGCGGCGAGATCCGCTGACCGAAATGACGCGAGCAGCTCCGGGATGGCTTTGCGGCCATCGGTGTTTCCGACGAAGACGAGGTAGCGACCATCCCGTGGGATCCCGAGGGCCGCGCGTGCGGCCTAGCGATCCAGTGCGCGTGGGCGCTCGACGGGATGCGGGAGGAGCCGGTGCGTGCCGCGCGCGTACGAACCCTGGCTTTGGATCGCTTCCAGCAGCATCGGATTGACGACGATCTTTTCCGACCACGGCGAAAGCCGTCGCGTCATGCGATGGATCCCGTCACGCAGCGATCTCGCACCCATGTACACGCCCCGTATGCCCGTGATGCACGATCCCGATCGAATCGACGCGCGCGAGTGCCGCGCCGAGACCCGGAACGCTGCAACGTCGTGCGAGGATCGACGCGCCGTAATCGGCGTAGACGGAGATGACGTAATCCGAACGGATGCGTGCGATCGCCGATAGGAGTGCTTGCGACATCGCGATTGCAGCCGCGAATCGATTCCGAAAGGGCAAGTCGATCACGTCGAATTTCCCCGGTGGTCTGGGACGACGGTACCGACGCGCTCTCGGGCGCTCGCATGCGCGTCGTTCCGTCATTTGTGTTCTGGAGATCGGTGAAGTGCACGTCAAACGCGCCCTCGACGGGGGTGCCGAGGCCGTCTGCTTCGCGCGCTGGGCGCGAACGTTCGCACTCGCGAAGGCCGTCATTACGTCGCTAACGCTTGACTAATGACGCGTAAACTTCAAAGACAATACCGAGCGATATCTCTGAAAGCGAGTTTCCTGGTTCGAACGCGGGTTCGCCGCGATTGCCATGGCCGTAAACCCCATACTTGAGCGGTCTGATTAATATCGGGAAGCTCAGTTTTGTGAGAGTGTCGGGACTTCCTTATCGCCTACTGTATCCCCGAGTGTTAAGCGATCTTGCCTTATCCGTGACAAAAATGTTACGACCTGACGCCGCACCGCCTACGGCATCGTCTCGATGACCGCCCCAGCCCGCGTTGCCCCCTCGATATCCGAAAAGAGAAACGTCATCGTGCATGTTCCGGAGTGCCGGATCGCTGCAGGGTGACGAAGCGGGGCTTTAGTCGCGGTGCTTCGATCCCGTCGGTACTCTTGACCGTTTTTTTTCCGCACGTCGATAGACGTCGCAGATAATCGGTAACATCGTTCGGTTATAAACGAATACGAGCGCATCGCGACCACGTCCGGGTACCATCCAACCTTCATCAGATTCAATGGTGCGATGCGGCGCGCTTACGTTCGAAATTTATCGTCGGCGACGCACGTAGGTTCGGGTAAACACATCAACAAACAAATTGCGATGGCCTTAGACAGATTTAATTTGGGTATTTTTACGCGAGGTACCGTCCAGATTGTGGCAAGCGCGTTCCTGGTCGGGATCATGGTATTGGCGCGGCCGGCCGAGAGCGGTCCAAACCGCCCGACGTTGCGTGTTGCGGTCGGCACGACGCCGAACAGCCTCAATCCGCTCACGCTAACGCAGAGTAGCGAGGTGCTCATCACATCCATGATTTTCGACGGATTGGTGAGCGCGACGCTCGATGGAAAGATCGTGCCCGTACTCGCAGCGGTCGTTCCGACATCGGCCAACGGCGGCATCAGCCGCGACGGTCGAACGATCACCTATAAGCTGCGCCGCGGCATCAAGTGGCACGACGGCACGCCGTTCTCCAGCCGCGACGTTATTTTCACGCAACGTGCGGCGCTCAATCCCAACAACAATATTCCGTCGCGCGATCCGTACCGCTCGGTGTCGAGGATCGATGCGCCCGATGATGCGACGGTCGTCGTGCATCTCGCGAAGCCGTATGCGCCGTTCGTTGTCGAGTGGTTCGCCGACGGCGGAATTCTGCCGGCGCATCTTCTCGCGTCGCACCCGAACATCAACGATCTGCCCTTCAACGCTGCGCCGATCGGAACGGGCGCGTTCGTCTTCGATCACTGGGACCGCGGGCGCGAGATCGTGCTCCGCGCGAATGATGCGTACGTGCTCGGCAAGCCGAAGATCGGACGCATCGTCATCCAATTGATGGCCGACGATACATCGCGTGGCGTGGCGCTGCGCACCGGCGAAACCGATTGGGCGTTCGGAGCTTCGGAAACGATGGCTCGTCAGTTTACCGGCAATGGCCCCGTCCGACCCGTCCTGATCGACCTGAACCGTACGAACGGATTACAAATGCAGACGCGACGCCCGCCACTCGACGACGTGCGCGTGCGTCGGGCGATCGCACTCGCGCTGGATCGGCGGACGATGGTGGCAAAAATAAGCGGTGCCTTCGCCGATCCTGCGACGGCCAATATCGGACCGGCGCTGTGGGCATACGATCCACACGTCAAACCGCTGCCGTACGACCAGGCGCAGAGTCGCGCGTTGCTCGAAGCCGCAGGCTGGAAACTCGGCGCGAACGGGCTTCGGGAACGGAGCGGAAAACCGCTGACGCTTCAGCTGACCTATGCGGCCGGCAGCCGAAATTTTGAAGCATACGGGGTGCAGATTCAGGCATCGCTCCATGCGGTCGGCATCGATGTGGCGATTAAGGCGCAGCAGCCAAACGTCCTCTACGCTCCGGCCGCACAGCATGGCGTGCTGATGAGCGGTGATTTCGATATGGTCTATCTTGGGTTTACAAGTTCGTCCGATCCGAATACCCGCAAGGCCTTTGGGTGTGCGGCAATTCCTCCGGGCGGGTTTAACGTCAGCCGCTGGTGCGACGCCGAATACGAGCGCATCACGATCGATGCATTACTCCAAATGGATCGCGTCACACGCAAGAGCGATTATTCACGTGCGTCGCAGATTCTCATCGATCAAGTGCCCGAAGTTTTCGTCACCTGGCCCAAAGATATCGAACTCGTGCGTTCGGGCGTCCACATCGACGACGGCGCTCGAAATTTCGCGCCGCCGTATCTCTATCATATCGACCGCTAATCGAGGTTTGGGAGCGCTTTGGACTTGTGCGAATTCGTAGACCACGCATACGAGCAACTCATCGCACGTGCGGTGCGCCGTCCGGCGGCTCTTCGAGTGCGGTGAGTGCGAGGGCGACGGCTTGCTCATGGCTCATCGCTACGCCGCGCGCCTCGAGGTCCTTGCGTTGGTCGATTGGGAGGCGTTCGGCAAGGAGCGCGTCAAGCCGCGTGCGCGTCGTTTTCTCCGTGAATTCGCGCCCGGAGCCGAGGTCGCGCAACGTGGCGTCGGCGTGTGCGGCAAGCTGAGCGGCGCGACGATGATCTCCTTCGATTGCGAGGACGAGCGCCAAATGTTCCAACGTCTTTATTACGTTCCCGATATTGGCCGCATCCGACCCGTGTCGGCGGAGCAGTTCCCTTGCGTTTTCCCTTGCCTCGGTCAGTCGATCGAGCGCGGTGAGAAAGCCAACGAGATTGCACGATAGACCCGCAGACAGGTTCTCAGCGCGAGACGGCGTGCTCTGCATCTCCACCAGACTCTCTTGGACGATGACCACCGCTCGCTCCGTCTTCCCGAGAGCGTGCTCGATCTCGGCGAGATTTGCACCCGCGCTGATGGCCATCAGGCGGTTCCCGACCGCCCGCAGCTTATCGTGGTATTCTCGCACGAGGCGCGCACCATTCTCTAAATCGCCGCGTACCACGGCGAGGCCGCCGCGCCGCTGCAATGCGAAGAAACCCAAATAGCGATCGGCGTTCGAGATCATCAATTCCGCTTCTGCGATTTCGCTCGCGGCGTCGTCGAGTCGATCGATTCTTTGGAGCAAGCCTGCCTCCATCAGCAGGGCGTATGCGAGCGTCGTTCGATCTTTGGAGATGCGACCGAGCCGAACGGCCTCCGCCGCGAAGTCGATAGAATCCGTGAGGCGTCCGGCGTCATGCGCGAACTCTCCCTTCGCGGCGAAGAGCATGGATCGCAGCGACGCTCCGGCTTCATCTCCCAAAAGCTCCGTCGCGTGTCCGAGGCGCTCGTATCCTTCACCTGCGAGCGCTACCGCTCGCCAAACCGTGCCGATGGCGGCGAGCAATTCGCCCGCGAGGATGGCTCCGTCGTTTGTCATTCCCCAATCGAGTGCCGCACGAACGTCCTCGAGTTCGATTGCGACGTGCCGTTCGATGGGCTCCTTGCGACCCGTACGATTGAGGCGTTCGCGTTCGTCGACGAATCGATTGCGAAGATGGCGGAGATGGCAGAGCGAACGCTCCTGTGATTCGGCCGCGGCGCCGAGTTTTTCGCGGGCGTAGGCGCGTGTCGATTCGAGCATCCGGTAGCGTAGCGCATCGCCGGCGGGTTCCGCGAGGACGAGCGATTTGTCGACCAGCGACGCCAGCACATCGAAGAGATCGAGCTCCCCGAGATCGTCACTCGTCCCGACAGCCGTCGCCGCTTCGAGCGTAAAACCGTTCACGAAGATGCCGAGCCGCCGAAAGAGCATCCGTTCGCGATCGTCGAGGAGATCGTGACTCCAGTCGATGAGCGCCCGTAGCGTCTTTTGACGCGGCAATACATCGCGACTGCCGCCGGTGAGCACGCGAAAGCGCTCGTCGAGCCGATCGTGCAACTGTCGCGGACTCAGGATCTTGACCCGCGCGGCCGCGAGCTCGATCGCGAGCGGAATGCCGTCGAGCCGACGACAGATCTCGACGATGATTGACGCGTTTTCGTCGGTCAGCGCGAAGCGTTGGTCGGCGGAAATCGCACGCTCGACGAAGAGCGCAACAGCCGGTGCGGCAGCGGCGTCATCACCGACCGCGAGCGACGGAAGTCGATACGTCGCCTCTCCCGCGACGCCAATGCCTTGACGGCTCGATGCGAGCACAGAGATCTTCGGACAACCGCGAAGGAGCGCCGCGATCGATTTCGCGGAGGCATCGATGAGATGCTCGCAATTATCGAAAACGAGCAGCGCATGCCACGACTTGAGCGTCTTGACGAGATGCGCGAGCTCATCACCCTGGGGCGGCAGTGAGAGCCCGAGCACCTGCGCAATCGCCGCCGGAATGTAACCGCCACTCGCGAGCGGTGCGAGTTCGATAAACCAGACCCCGTTGCCCGATCCATCGAGGAGATTTGCCGCGACCTGCAGCGACGTGCGCGTCTTGCCGATCCCGCCCGAACCGACGAGCGTCACGAGCCGATGCGTCCCGAGCAACTCCGCGATCTCCGCAACTTCGCGCTCGCGACCAACGAACGAAGTCATCTGCAAGGGCAGATTGTTCGGCAGCGATTCGAGCGATCGCAGCGCCGGAAACTCCGATGCGAGCTCGGGGGCGACGAGCTGATAGACGTATTCGGGGCGCGAAAGATCCTTGAGCCGATGCTCGCCGAGATCGCGCAGGCTCGCCTGGGGCGGAAGCACACCGAGGACGAGATCGTGCATCACCCCCGAGAGGAGCGTTTGACCGCCGTGGCCGATCGAGAGGAGCCGCGCGACGCGATTAACGGTTGGCCCGAAATAATCACCACCCCGCTCGTCCGCTGCACCGGTGTGGAGTGCTGCGCGGACGCGCAGTCCGCCGACGGCGGCGAAATCTTCGGTTGCTAGCGCGCGCTGGAAGTCGAGCGCGGCTGCGACGGCGGCCTCGGGTCGCGCGAAAGCAACGCAGAACGCATCGCCGAGTGTCTTGAAGACGTACCCGCCGTAAGCCTCGATCGCCGTGCGCCCGATTACGTCGTGACGCTGCACCGCCGCCGACATTGCCTCGCCATGCGTATCCCAACGCCCCGTGCTCCCTTCAATATCGGTGAAGAGAAACGTGACCGTTCCCGTTGGTAACGCTGAACCGTCGCGCGGAGCCGGGGCAGAGAGACCGCTCGCCATGTCCCACGATTCGGCGTCGATTCCGAGCGACCCCGGCTAAGCTCGTGATCGCGGAAGCGGTAGGTGGCGCGGCAGCGCCCTCCCATAGCATGACGAGACCGAGACGTTTTTCCGGATGGAACATGAAAATGGGCTCGCGATCGTTCGCGATGCGGGTTTGCCGACGGAGCGTATCGAGTGGGCAAGTCGTGAAACGCGGGAGGCGTGGGCACGCGAGCGCGAGCTAGGTCGACTCCCGCCGACAACCTACCATCGCAAAGACCAGACGTTCGCCCGGATGCGTATCGCTTATTTCCGAACCCGCGTGACGCAGATGGAGCTCAAGAGCTACATCGTTCTCATTCGTCGGGAACGTCTGCAGAAGCTGACGAGTAAATTCGACATCACCGTGCGTCGTATCGAAAAAACGGAACCCGATCACATCGCGTTGAGTATCCTCGTAACGACTGATGCATGCGCTTGGATAGCTACTCCCGAGATACCGGGCGATCGCTTCTGCTTGTTCTTCAAGTTTGACCATAGATTGCTCCATGCCCCGACCTCATTTCTGTTTCGTAGTTCGCTCGTGTAAGAATAGCACCAAATATCGGGATGCGGCTCATCTTCGCGTTTCGAAGCTAGCCGAGTTTCCATGAGACCGCAATCTTGCTAAACGTTCTGAACTTCACAACGTTCTTTGTAAACAATACTTGAACCATAAGCTTTACGTCTGAACCAGTAGGAGATACCCTACACGGCACGCGGCAGGAGCCGACTATCGTCTGGGGCATGCGCATCTTCAAAACGATTCTCACGCGGCAATGTTTTCGAAATGTTACCGCGTTGGATCATTCGTGGTGTAATAATGTCGCTCGTATGCTTGCGGTATCATGCGCCTCCGCGTAACGTGGTCGATAATGGATTCCCGCAGGATCGGCCCCAATATCTGACCGCAGTCGGTAAAAACCGAGACTACGTGTCTTCACCATTTTTTGCCAAGCATGCCACGTTTTCTGCGAAAAGCGCTAAGGTCGCTCAAACGCAGTCCGACGGTTCTTCGAGTGCGGCGAGCGCGAGGGCGACGGCTTCCTCACGGCTCATCGCCGCACCGCGGGCCTCGGGGGCTGTGCGCTGGTCACTTTGGAGGCGTTCGGCGAGGAGGACGTCGAGCCGCGTTCGCGTCGCTTTCTCAGTGATTTCGCGTTCGAAGCCGAGGCTGCGCAACGTGGCGTCGGCGTGAGCGGCAATCTGCACGGCGCGAGCATCATCGCCTCGGAGCGCGAGCACGAGCGCCAGATGTTCCAATGCGGAGGTGATTTGCCCGAAGTGGACCGCGTCCGACCCATGTCGGCGGAGCAGTTCACGTGCGGTCGCCCGCGCCTCGGTAAGCCGGTCGAGCGCGACCAGGTACGCAATAAGATTGCTTGCGCCGACTACTGATATCCGTTCAAAGCGAGTCGGCGCGCTTTTGATGTCGGCCAACGTTTCTTGCGCAATGACGACGGCTCGCTCCGTCTTGCCGAGGGCGTGTTCCGACTCAGCAAGATTGAGACCCGAGACGACGGCGGCTGAACGGTTCCCGAGCGCTCGATGCTTATCGCGGAGTTCTTGAGTCAGGCGCGCGCTGGTCTCGTACTCGCCGCGTATCCCGACCAACGCGGCTTTATTCTGCAATGCGCGGAGGGCCAGCCAGCGATCCTCGCTTGAAATCAATGCTTCCAACTCTGCGGCGGCGTCGGCAGCGTCATCGATGCGGCCAGCCTGACGCATTGCATTCGATTCTTCAATGAGAGCGAACGCGAGCGCCGTTCGATCCCCAGAGGCGCGGCCGAGCCGAACACCTTCCGAGGTGAGGTCGCAGGCTTCCGTGATGCGTCCGAAGTCGGACGCATACGAGCCTTTCCAAGTGAGGAGCGACGACCGCAACGATGCTGGGGCATCGTCTTCCAACCGTTCGATCGCGTTTGCGAAACGTTCGTACCCCTCGCCCGCTAGCGCGACTGAAAGCCAATAGCGCCCCACGGCAGCGAGAGGTTCGCTTGCGAGTTTGGCCTCGCCATTCGCTATTCCCCAATCGAGTGCGGCACGGAGGTCCTCGAGTTCGATTGCAATGAGACGATCCATAGGCTCTCCACGACCCGTCTGATTAAGGCGTTTGCGTTCGTCGACGAATCGATCGCGAAGATGGTGGAGATGG
>ENA-OFCI01000483-OFCI01000483.1-metagenomes-genome-assembly--contig:-NODE-483-length-23901-cov-3.831460_pt1 | contig 23901 bp, 24 predicted proteins | sample MGYA00153391_OFCI01 | MGnify analysis MGYA00153391
GGATGAAAGATACCGTTTCCGCGCTACATACAGGCTAATCTTCCCTTCATGGCTGTCGACCAAAATGAATTTACCGCTCTGATACTCCTCTCCTCGAAGGATTCACCAGGTGTGGAGGGGTCGCTGCGGGCGGTCCTTGAGCCATTTACCCTAGAGATTATGGAAGTGCAGAGGATCGCACTTCGGGGGCGCCTCATCTTAGCTTTGCTTATCGCGTGTGATCCTGCCCATGTGCTGGCGATTGAAGAGGATATCAACGCATTCTCCGAGAGTTCTGGAATCGATGTAGCGATCGACTTTTCCGAAGAGAGCTCTCGATAGGTGACACATCTACAACGGCTCGTCGTGTTAGACATGGATTCAACTTTTATTCAAGAAGAGGTAATCGACCTACTAGCCGCCCACGCGGGAGTGGGAGAAGAGGTCTCCGCTATCACGGAGCGTTCCATGCGCGGTGAACTAGATTTTCAGCAATCGTTGGTAGCCAGAACTGCTCTCCTTGCGGGGTTGCCAGTGTCGATCTTTAAGCAGGTTCGGTCAGAGATAAACCTCTCTCCGGGAGCCGCGCGAATGGTAAAAGTACTTCACGCCCTGGGAGATAAAGTCGCGGTCGTATCCGGGGGTTTTGAAAATATTATTGCACCGATCCTCGAAGAGGTTGGGGTCGATCACTTTAAGGCAAATCTTCTAGAAATTAAATCTGGGGTATTAACTGGGCGCATCAGCGGCGCCGTCATCGATCGAGCGGCTAAAGCGCGCTTCCTGCAAGAGTTGGCCGCACAATTACGACTCCCCCTTTCGCAGACCGTCGCAGTTGGAGATGGAGCTAATGACCTAGGCATGATGGAAGTAGCTGGTATTAGCATCGCTTTCAACGCCAAACCCATCGTGGCCGAGGCCGCCACAGTTGCAATCACAGATGGTGATTTAACGGGTGTACTACGAATTATGGGAATTTCCGAAGGGCAGATCGAGGCGGTCGATCTATAGTCGACAGGCATGAATATCGGTTACCAGAATTCCGCGCGCACCGACCTTCCAGAGGTCATCCATTATCCGATTGATCTCACTGCGTTTTACCATGGCGCGAACCGCGTTCCAGTCGCTGCGCTGTAAAGGGGAGATCGTCGGGGATTCTATTCCAGGGGTGAGGGCGCAGGCAGCGTCTAAGAATTCAGATTTCACATCATAATCAACCAGAACATATTGACGGGCGATCACAACGCCCTGCAAGCGACGCAGAAGAGTTTCTACTTCTAGAGAGCGCTCTGTTGAGGGCCGTTCAATTAAAATTGCCTCACTCTGCAAGATCGGTTCTCCAAAAATTGCCAGGCCCGCTTGGCGCAAGGTTCCACCCGTCGAAACTACATCTGCAATTACATCGGCGACTCCCAATCGGATCGAACTCTCCACGGCACCGTCGAGTCGAACCACCTTGACATCTACGTGGCGTTCTGCGAAGTAATTCGAGACTAATCCGGGATAGGCAGTAGCGACTCTTTTTCCTGCCAAGTCATGCTCACTAAAGCTGGAACCAACCGGAGCGGCGAAGCGGAAGGTGCTCTTACCAAAATCTAGTGCGAGAATCTCTTGGGCCAGTGCAGCACTATCGATCAGAAGATCCCGCCCCGTTATCCCAACTTCAAGTTCGCCACTCGCAACATAAAGAGCGATATCTCGGGGTCTTAAATAGTAGAACTCAATCTCATTTTCAGGATCGATTAAAGTCAAATCTCTTGGATCCGTCCTCTGCCGATACCCCGCCTCTTTCAACATCGCGATCGCGGAGTCAGAGAGCGAGCCTTTATTCGGAATAGCTACTTTAAGCATCGCCTTCTCCTTAAAAACAGTTAGAGCACTCGGTAGATATCAGTCGGAGAAATTCCGCGAGCCAGCATCACAATTTGCAGACGATAAATCAATTGCGATATTTCCAGCGCTAGCGCCTCATCGCTTTCGTGCTCGGCAGCGAGCCAGACTTCCCCGGCCTCTTCGATAATCTTCTTTCCCATGGCGTGCAAGCCAGCATCCAATGCGACTACTGTTCCGGATCCTTCCGGGCGCCTAATGGCTCTTTCACTTAACTCTTCCCAGAGTTGATCAAAATTCTTCACGAGGAAACCTTAGTTGAATCGATAGCCAGTAAGGTAGCAATTACCGCTTGGGCACACTCGGCACCTTTATCTTCCCGAGATCCTGGCGCTCCAGAACGATCTATCGCCTGCTCCAGCGTCTCACACATCAGCACGCCAAAGGCGATCGGCTTCTTTGAGGCGAGACTAAGTTGCACGATTCCCTGGGTTACCCCAGAGCAGACGTATTCAAAATGGGCGGTCTCTCCCCGTAGAACTAGACCTAGGGTAATAATTGCATCGTACGATTCGATGATGTTGGCAACGAAAACTGGAATCTCAAAAGATCCAGGAACGTGGTGGAGATCAACCTGCGCCGCACCCAATCGTTGGAGTTCAGAGGTGGCGCATCGCACCATTTCATCCACAATGTCAGCGTGCCAGCTCGCGGCAACAATGGCAATCTTTTTGCCCCTCGCTGAGTCAAGGGTGAGCGCTTGCAAAAGTCTCTCCGTCGGCGTTCCTGCACCACTCATCTATGCCTCCAAAAAAAGAATCTGACCGCTTTAGTCCGTAGTTTACACGGCGGTTAAATTTCTAAATCATGCCCTAGCTCGGCCGCTTTGGTGGTGAGATAGCCGCGGTTCTCTTCGGTCAAATGGGTTTGCGTCTCGGCGATAGTGGTCTCAATACCGGCGGCTTTAAGGGCGGAGGATTTTAAGGGGTTGTGCGACATCAAACGAACGCTAGAGATACCGAGATCCTTCAGGATTTCGATGGAGTCCTCCCATTCTCTGGCATCCACTGGAAGTCCCAGCTCTTGATTTGCGGTAATGGTGTCAAAGCCCTCGTCCTGCAACTTATAAGCCTTTATCTTGTTCACAAGTCCAATTCCTCTACCTTCGTGTCCATCAAGGTAGATGATGAGCCCTGCACCCTCAGATTCAATCCGCGAGAGCGCTTCTTGTAACTGCGCCCCACAATCGCACCTGGCCGAATTAAATACATCGCCTGTACGACACTCGGAGTGAATTCTGGTGAGAACCGAACCGGTGAGCTCTCCTAACACCATAGCGATATGACTCTCGCCTTGGGATCCCCGGTAGATATTTATTCGCCAATCATGCCTATTGCGGCGTAGCGGTGCGCTGGCCAATGGATGCACCATGCGTGCCATCACAGGCAATGTTGCCATCTCTGCAATGATCTCTCTGATCGATATTTGGGCAATTCCATGCGTTGCTGCAAAGTCGCGCAGGGCTTGCCCCTTTAAAATCTCACCGCGTTCCCCCACAACTTCACTTAACGCACCGGCGGGTTGTAGACCGGCCATCCGCATCAGATCGATGGCAGCTTCTGTGTGACCTTCTCTGCCAGCCAGACCCAAGGGATGAGCTCGGAGAGGAAATACATGTCCTGGCCGAGTGAAAGTAGCCGCCGAACTCGAGGGGTTGGAAAGAGCGAGAATTGTCGCGGCGCGTTCCGCTGGAGAGATACCAGTAGTGCTTCCCTCCCTTTTATCGACACTCACCGTGAAGGCAGTCTCTTTATGGTCTTCATTACGCAACACCATCGGCGGAAGGTCTAAAAGATCTGCCATCTCTGGCGTAATTGCTACGCAAATAATTCCAGAGGTGTGACGCACCATAAACCCAATACGTTCGACATCGGCGAATTGGGCAGCGAGGATGAGATCTCCCTCGTCCTCACGATTGGGGTCATCGGTCACCAGGAGAAACTTTCCCAACTTAAGTTCGGTGAGAGCGCTCTCCAAAGTCATTTTGATTTTCCAAGAGCTTTCTCCACGTACTTCGCCAAAATATCCACCTCAAAATTAACTTCATCTCCCGGCATAAGTGTCGCCAAATTTGTCGCACGGAGAGTCTCGGGAATTAAAGAAACGGTCAGATGTTTCTTACTCACATTTACAACCGTGAGTGAGGTTCCTTGAATGGCGATTGAACCGCGCTTTACGATGTATCGCGTGAACTCTTTGGGAATGGCAAATTTAAAGTACTCCCACTTCTCTCCTGGATCGCGACTTATGAGCGTACCTACCGTGTCAACATGACCCTGTACGTAATGACCCCCGAGCCTTCCCCCGGCTAATAGAGCTCGCTCTAAATTAACTCTCCTGCCAAGGGTGACGCGCTTTAAAGAGGTAACCAGTAGGGTTTCTCGCATGACATCCACGGAGAATGAATTATCGGTAGATGAGATAACAGAGAGACAAATTCCATCAACTGCGATGGATTCCCCATGTGAAAATGGACCAAATCCATCGGGAGTGCGGATCGTTAAAGTAAGAGCATCGCGAGTGTGATCCACGCGCATAACTTCGCCGATTGCTTCAATTAATCCGGTAAACACTAGCCACGTTCCTTTTTTAAATAGGTAGCGAAGATATCGCCTTCGATAATTGAAAGAGATCCTAAGTCATAGTGTAGTTGCTGTGAGAAATGGGTGAATTCTGGAATATCTACCGAGGATTTCCCGGATCCCATGATTGAACCAGCCATGTAGAGATGCAACTCGTCTACTAGTCCAGATTTCAAAAATGCAGATGAGAGAGTTGGTCCACCCTCGATGAGAATCGAGTTAAATCCGCGTTGAGCCAGCAAATCAACGATCTTGGAGGGGTTTGTATTTCTGATCTGTTCGAACCCTTCATCATTATCCAGATTTAGGACGGGGAGATCTCTGGCGCCAATCACGAATCGTTTGAGGTTTCTGGTGGCGCCGCGGAGAGTGGGATTATCCGCGATGGCAGTACCAGCCCCTATACATATTGCATCAAAAGTATCGCGGAGTGTCTTAGCGTGCGCCCGCGAGGCAGAGGATGTGATCCATTTTGATTGCCCATCTTTCGCGGCGACTTTGCCGTCAATAGTTTGCGCAATTTTCACGGTAACTCGGGGCCTTCCCAAAGAGATCTTGGTTAGCCAGGCCCGATTCGAATACGCCGCTTCAATTGCAAGAAGATCGCCTAGGACGACTAAGCCGGCTTCACGCAATTGAGTTGCGCCTCCCGATGCGATCGGATTGGGATCAGAAATTGCAAAGTAAACAGAGGTGATCCCAGATCTGATAATCGCTTCAGTGCAAGGTGGCGTTTTACCCTGGTGACCACAAGGTTCCAACGAGCAATACAGCGTGGCTCCCTTTAGAGAGTGACCGCTTGCCAGCGCATCGGCGATTGCCAAAACTTCAGCATGGCTACTACCAATGTGAAAGCCCTCCCCGAGTACGCTGCCATCTTTCGCAACAATGACAGCGCCAACTATTGGATTGGGATGAGTCATCCCAAGGCCCGATTGCGCAATCTCAATTGCTCGCAAGAGGTGCTCTGCGTTGTAACTCATCGCAGTGCCGCCTCTCTGAGTAGTGCGATCATGCCTGCTGAATCCTCGGCTCTATAGATAGCGCTTCCCGCCACAAAGGTGTCGGCTCCAGCCTTTGCCGCCAGAGCGATCGTCTCGATGGATATTCCGCCATCAACCTGTAACCAAGGCTTGGCGCTCGTCAAACGCGAGATCGCCTCCCTAGCGGTTGCAATTTTTGGTAATTGATTCCCCAGAAATTTCTGACCTCCTAAACCTGGCTCGACGGTCATCACGAGCAACATATCCAAGATTTCAAGGAAAGGCGCAACCTCTTCGAAGTCGGTGTTGGGTTTGATTGCGAGACCAACCCGCACGCCAGCGTCCCGCAGGGCAGAGATCGTCCGTCTAGGTTCTTTACTCGCTTCAAAGTGAAAAGTGACACTTGAACTTCCCGCTACCGCAAAGAGGATGGCCTTCTCGTCAGGATCAGTAATCATCAGGTGGGTATCAACTGGTATCGGAGAGAGCGCAATAATTTCTCGACACTCTGCCAGTGAAAAAGTTTTATTTGGAACGAAGACGCCGTCCATTACATCGAGGTGAAGCAGATCGGCCGAGGCGACCCGCAAGATCTCGTCTTGAAGTCGATCGTGGTCAGCATTGAGAATACTGGGACAGATTCGAATCTCCATTGAGCCACTCTACCGAAGGGTTATTTCCGTTTAAAAAGGGCCATAAACATCGAATCGGCATCATCACGATGTGTCCAGAGTTGTAAAGTGCCATCCTCCGTTACCACACGATCCGGCACCTCCGCTGGCAGATACGCCCGAATGTCCAAAAGTTCTAACTCTTTGTGACGGTGCAGCACCTCCAGCACCTGAGCCTTCGTTTCAAGAAGGTGCGGAGAGCAGGTTACATAAGCGAGTATCCCGCCGGGTTGCAGAAGTTCTAGTCCGGCGGCCAGTAACTCCTTTTGCAACTTCACCAGCTCTTTCAGATCTTGAGGGGTCCTTCGCCAACGCGCCTCTGGTCTCCGTCGAAGCGCACCTAGCCCGGTGCACGGCGCATCGATCAGTATCCGGTCGAACCGAAGATCAAATGCTGGCAACTCCTGGCCGGTATGCACGATGATGTTATCGCCAGGAATGACATGAGAGAGGAGTCTGGCGCGATGTTCGCTCGGTTCGTTAGCGGTAAATCTGTCATTCCCTCGTGTCTCTCGGAGAGATGTGTAGATCGCAGAGGCCTTTCCGCCAGGACCAGCGCACATATCCAGCCAAGAGAGAACTTCACTCTGCAACTCACCGGCGGCAGTGTTGAGAAAGATCTGTGAAACTAATTGAGAGCCTCGATCTTGCACACCGGCTCTACGCTCTCGAATGGCCGTGTAAGCCCCTGGCATTTGTGCAGAAAGTACTCCATATGTACTCCAAGCTAAGAGTTCTCCCCCCTCTGCAAGAAGTTCATTTACGGTACTCCTACCGGGCCACGCGATGAGATGCGGTTTGACCGGTTGATTATTGGCGGCCAGAAGTTTGCGAACCTCCTCCCAATCCTGCAACTGATCGAAGAATGAGGCAACTTCCCACTCTGGGTGTGAGTAAGTGGCAGCAAGACGCTCCTTAGAATCAGGAATTTTGGCAAGATCTTCCTCAAATGTTCCGTCTTCAGAGGCTCGCCGTAAAATTGCGTTGACGAAGGAAGCCCGCGACTCTCCGAGCGTTGCACGGGCGATCTCAACGGTCTCACCGACCGCCGCATGATCGGGAACACGCATCTCCTTGATCTGGTGAATTCCCATCCGCAAAATATCGACGATTCCTGAGTCAACCTCTTCAAAAGGTCGATCTATATGTCTCCGGATGAGGGCATCGTGCTTACCTTGCATTCGCAGAGTGCCATATCCCAATTCAGTAGCGAAGGCTCGATCGCGTTCAACTAAGGCAGATGCCGCCAAAAGTTCGGGAAGTCTCAGGTTGGCGTAAGCGCCCTGGCGATTTACCTGAGTCAGTAAGTGAAAGACGAGCAATCGTGCCGCGTCAGGTTTCGGCTTTCGCCCAACGTTCGCCACTACTCGAAACGTTCTCCGGGTGTAAGCCTTGCTCCACGGGCAAAATCAGCGCCTGACATTCGTTTCTTGCCCGATGGAGTAAGTTCTGCGATCTGCAAAGTGCTGTCCTGGCAGCGGATGAGAAGATGGCCGTCAACCAACCCAATCTCCCCGACCTCCTTGAGCGCGTTGGGAAGAAGTGATTCGCTGAGAGAGTGAATTGCAATCCGTTCACCACGATGAGTGCTCCAAGTCCCAGGTCGGTCCTCGAGGGCGCGAGATTTGCGCAGGAGCGCATCGGCCCCAAGCTTCCAATCAAATTTAGCGGCCTCTTTTGTGATCTTTGGAGCTAGGGTGATTCCGGCATTGGATTGTGGCTTGGGTTTAACTCCTTTGCGAATTTCTGCAACCACACCCATGATTCTTTGACCAGCGATTTCACTCATTCGAAGCAACAGTTCCGGGGTGGTCTCGGAGTGACCAATCTCCACCTCTTCCTGGAGATAAATTGGACCAGTATCCATCCCTTTGTCGAGTTTGAAAATTGATATCCCCGTGGATGCATCACCCTCCAGGAGGGCCCACTGCACCGGGGCGGCCCCTCTCCAACGCGGGAGAAGCGAGAAATGCACATTGAGCCAACCAAAGCGCGGCCCATGTAGAACCTCCACGGGGATCATCCGTCCATAAGAAGCGGTAATTATCAATTGCGGTTGAGCGGCGAGGAGGTGCTGATTAAGGGTTGGCGTGTCAAACGGTTTCGCAACGAGGTAGCCCCGCTCAGTGCTCCATTGCGCTAGCTCCGAGGCGCTCTCTACTTGCCCGCGTCCTGATTTCTGATCTGGCGTCGATATGACAGAGGCCAGAGTGTGTTCAGAGGCAAGAATTGCCTCGATAATTGGAACCGCCAAAAGGGAGGAGGAAGCGACTGAGATCTGCAAGGGTACCTATATTCCTAGACCGCGGGTTGAATGCGGAGAGAGTTTGATGAGGGGCGAACCTCCGTGGGCGATAGCTGATCCAAACCATTCGCTTTCTCGAATCTCCTTCATGGCCAACTTTCGTGATTCACCTGGCATACGATCTATAAAAAGAATTCCATCGAGATGGTCGGTCTCATGTTGAATTGCCCGGGCAAGATATTGCGAACCTTCCACAACAATAGGTTCACCATGCATAGTGAAGCCACGAGCCACAACTCTCAGAGCGCGCGGTGTGTCGTACCGCAGATCCGGGAAGCTCAAACATCCCTCTTCCCCGTCCTGCATCTCATCACTAAGCGTGAGAGAAGGGTTCACTAGGTGTCCTATCTCCTCATCCACATCCCATACAAAGACTCGCAAAGGTACGCCGATCTGCGGCGCCGCGAGGCCAGCACCCGGGGCATCGTGCATGGTCTCAATAAGATCTTTCACGAGAGTCCGCAACTCTTTATCAAAGGTTGTCACCGAATTAGCCGGTGTCGTCAGCACGGGATCGCCAAAAAGGCGGATCGGCTGGATAGACATACGCTCAGCCTACTAGTGGCTCCCTCAATTCAAAGAATAGGGGTTGATCTGATAGGTCAAAAGCCCCTCTTTGCGCATACTTTGGACCCGATTGAGAGAACGCATTACATTCACTAACTCTTGGGTCCGCTCTTTAGGAGCCTTCACCAAAGCGCTTATCTTTCCCGCGCGTGCGAACGGCCCAATCACTTCGATACCTTCCAACTGCGAAAGAACTCTCGTGGCCCCACCCAGACCATCCCCCGATATCACGATGTTAGCCGCGGATGGCAGGAGAGAAGCGGCGCTCCGCTCCTCCAACTCGCGTTCGGCCGCTAAGAGTGGGTTACTGCGCAGTATCGATTGCAAGAACGCCTCGGCCGGTTGCAGGTCAATATAAACGCTGCCCTTCATTGCAAGCATTGACAGCGTTCGCAAGATTTGCAAACGTAAATCCTCTGTCGCTCGTAAGGTGGTGCGCATTAAACGACCCTCCAGGTCAAGAAGAATAATCGCCGCATAGCGCCCCTTAGGTTCCATGCCGGGGGTGCTAAGGACTAGTGAAGGGCTATCCGGCGGAACGGGTACAGGGCTCTGCGCGGATGAGTGAATAACCGGATATCCAGGGAAGGCTCTCCCAAACTCCTCAGCCCGCCGTAAAACTCCACTTCGAACAGCCCGCGGCTTGGTCCCGAGGCACCAGATGCAAGACCATTCGATGAATTCACTGGAGCAGATCGAACATCGGGGGCTCACGCCTTTGCTTGGAAAGTACAACTTTCCTCCACAGACGCAGAGAGCAACGTTCCGGCATTTTTGACAAGAAAAAGAGGTCACATAACCAGTGGCACCGACACTTATAAGAACCGATCCGCTCTGTAAACCTTGCCTGATCAAATCGAAATACTGTGCTTCACCTGTTGATGTAGCACTGTGAAAATTCACGCTGCCACTTATCGGAAAACGATAAAATGGCAGAGCCGTATTTATAATCCGATCTGCTATATCTACACTGACAGATGTACCTGCATAGATAACGGAATGTTCTGCCTCGCGAAGGCGGAGCAATTCACGAGTATTCCATGTTGGAGAGCGCCTTTCGTAGTGCGATTCATCCACATCATCCACAACAATGATCGTTGAACCTTTGGGAAGAGCTAACAAAGAAGAGCTGCGTAGTCCCAAGATTATTTGGGGCTTTAATGAGCGACTACTCAAATAATTTTTATAACGATCGCTCTTGCCCTGCGTCGTCAATATTAATAGCGGAACGATCCCCTTATTTTGTAGAGAAGCCGCTACCGACAACAACTCTCGCTCATTGGCCATCACGATCAATACCGTTCCTACGTGAACTCGTTCGACAGCAATCTCCGCAACTAATTCCCAATAGGGATTTACGGAGGGAAGTTCAATCGCACAGGTAATCCTGTCGCGGTTTCTCAAGAATTCAGAGAGAGAAGTTGGTAGACCACAGTTCCCGCTGGGAAGTTCATGTGGCAGTTCTGCACTGGCGAGAAATTCCCTCTCTCCCGTTTTTGAGAAAGGAGGAGTACAGCCGCGTACGAAATCCCATGGGTTTGTTCCATATAGTTCCGCTGCCACTTTGCAGAGATGAATCTGCTCCTGCAGTAGATAAGGTTCACGTGAAAGCACCTTGAGCACTTCTCTGAGTTCACCAGCATCCTTCGCTTCCCCAGAGCGATGTAGAATAATTCCGCGAGTCAAGGAACGTCCAAATTGCACTTCAACCAGGGCTCCCACAACCGCCCTTTCACTTAAAATCTCTGGGATCACATACTCGTACTCTTGTTCTAGATGCACTATCTGATGTTCAACCAGTACGAGGGCGATGTGAAGTTGAGCAGCACGAGGGCGAGAAAGCTGAACCCGCTCTCGTTTGAGTTGAAGTGGCTTTATTTGCGCCACGAAGAATTAACCCCTAACAGCCTCTTGTAAGTGACTACTGCGATCACTCTTCTCCCAAGTGAACTCTGGTAGCTCTCGTCCAAAATGACCGTAACTAGCCGTCTTTTGATAGATCGGACGAAGAAGTTGCAGGTCCCTAATGAGCGCAGCTGGCCGCAGGTCAAAAACCTCTTCAATTGCCCCCTCAATTTGTAGCACTGGAATTTTTTCCGTACCAAAGCACTCCACAAAAAGTCCCACAGGTTGCGCTTTTCCGATTGCATAAGCAACTTGCACCTCACAACGTGTGGCAAGACCTGCTGCAACAACATTCTTAGCGACCCACCGCATCGCATATGCTGCAGACCGGTCGACTTTCGATGGATCTTTACCAGAGAAGGCGCCTCCCCCATGTCTAGCCATGCCACCGTATGTATCGACGATAATCTTTCGCCCGGTGAGTCCTGCGTCTCCCATCGGGCCACCCGTTACAAAGCGACCCGTGGGATTTATCAGAATCCGAACGTTGGCATGGTCTAGTTCTAAGTTATTTAGAACTGGACGAATAACTAGTCTCTCTATATCCGGAGTGAGCTCGCGTTCTAAATCGACATCCTTGGAATGTTGTGATGAAATTACGATGGTATTAAGGGCGACAGCCCGATCCCCCTCGTATTCAATGGTGACCTGAGTCTTCCCATCAGGGCGAAGGTACGTTAACTCCCCCGATTTCCTCACGTGAGCTAACTTCATAGAGAGCTGATGAGCTAAAGAGATCGGCAATGGCATCAGTTCAGGCGTATCTTGGCAGGCATAACCAAACATCAGCCCTTGATCACCCGCCCCCTGCAGATCGAGGGGATCCACCGAAGAAGAGATTCGCTTCTCGATAGCAGAGTTAACGCCTTGCGCGATATCACTTGACTGTTGCCCGATTGAGATAGAAACTCCACATGAATTGCCATCGAAGCCTTTATCGGAGGAGTCATAACCGATTTCTAAGACGGTGTCACGCACGATACTCATGACATCGGCATAGCCCCTCGTCGTTACCTCACCGGCTACATGAACTTGACCCGTTGTAATCAAAGTTTCTACAGCTACCCGACTGGAGGCATCCTGCGTGAGCAAGGAATCTAAGATGGCGTCAGAGATCTGATCTGCGATCTTATCTGGATGGCCCTCGGTAACAGATTCGGAGGTGAAGAGGCGCTTGGTCATTGGGTTAACCTAACTTACTTAGGGCTAAATCAAGGAGATAGTTAGCCAATGTAATTTTTTGAGCGCCAGAGAAGGTCATAAGGAGGCCGGTTGCATCTAAGACCGTTCCTGACGTTATTTCGGAGCCAAAAATCCGACCTTCCGAGACATCGTTGCAATAGATGAAATCCAGACCCTTCTCTCGCAATTTAACTCCCGCTACATTTAAAGCTTCATCAATCGTAGGTTCGGTTTGGGCTGCAAAGCCGACCATCACTTGACCGTGCTTGGAAGTGGATAACTCCTTGGTGATATCCGGATTTTCCATAAGTTGGAGTTGGGTGAGTTCTCCCTTATTAATTTTAGTTTCTCTCAATTGCGCGGGTCTTACATCAGCGACTGCCGCGGCCATAATCAGTATTTCACAATTTTGAAAATTATCCTGCAGCACCTGCAGCATCTCCAGCGCGGTAACCACGTGAATCGTCTTCACGCCCTCAATATCCGGAGCGGTTGAATTGGCAGAAACGAGTGTCACATCTGCACCCCGGGCGGCGGCGGCGTAGGCAAGAGCAGCACCTTGTTTACCAGAAGAATGATTGCCGATAAATCGAACAGGATCAATCGCTTCTTGAGTTCCGCCGGAGCTGATAAGCACTTTGCGACCTTTAAGGTCTGACTTGAGCGCTAAGGCGCTACTCACCGATTCAAGTATTAGGGAAGTTTCCGGGTACCTTCCTATTCCCACATCGCCGCTCGTTAGTTTTCCTGAGCCAGGTTCTACAATAATATAGCCACGCGATTTGAGTAATTTGACGTTACTTTGGGTCGCGGCGTTGTTCCACATTTCAGAATGCATGGCTGGAACAAAAATCGTAGGGACCGAGCTAGCCAGAAGCAGATTGGTTAGTAGGTCATCAGCCAGACCAGCAGCAACTTTTGCCAACAAATCTGCTGTTGCGGGGGCTATAACGATGGCATCTGCACTTTTAGCCAAAGAGATATGTGGAACTTGATGAACATTATTCCAAAGTTCGACGGGGACTTCGCGCCCGGAGAGCGCTTCCCAGGTTGCGACACCCACGAAGTGAAGACTTGAACGAGTTGGAATTACGGTGACCTGAAGCCCAAGATCTTGCATCCTGCGTAGCAACTCACACGACTTGTAAGCTGAAATTCCCCCAGAGACACCAAGAAGGATGTGAGGTCCGCCGGGTAACATACGGTCGCAGATTACTTAGGAGTTAAGCAGAAACTTCTGAGTGAGGAGGTTCTGCTACGGGCTCAAGGTTCTCAATGGTCAGCAGCCCTTGGTTAATCTCACGCAGGGCGATGGAGAGTGGCTTCTCGTGAACGTAGGTCTCCACGAGCGGACCAACATATTCGAGCAATCCTTCACCCAATTGAGAGTAATAAGCATTGATCTGACGAGCGCGTTTGGCTGCATAGAGGACGAGGCTATATTTTGACCCTGCGGCATCGAGGAGCTCATCGATTGAAGGGTGGGTAATTCCATCAGTTAGTTCAGCAGACATAGGTGTCCCTCTTTTTCTCGTTTATGCAGTCGCCAAGGATACCAGTTTTGCGATGAGTTCATCCACCTTCTCATTTATGAGGATCGCATCAAACTCCCCTGCTGCGGCCATCTCTTCCTCAGCGAGAGCTAGGCGTGCGGCACGTCTCAGAGGAGAGTCTGTACCTCGACTGGCCAGGCGTCGGACGAGTTCCTCCCACGAGGGAGGCGATATGAAGATGAGAAGGGCACCAGCTTCTCGGGCTCGAACCTGCCTGGCTCCATCGATCTCTATCTCAAGAATCACGTGCTTTCCCATGCTTCGCCATTCCTCAACCGGTTTTCGTGGCGTGCCATACAGATTTCCGGCGAACTCCGCCCATTCGAGGAACTCCCCGGAATCGATCAGATCTTGGAAACGTCCCTGACTGTAAAAATAGTAATCCACGCCCTCTCGCTCCCCGGGTCTGGGCTCACGGGTCGTTGCAGAAACGCTAATCCAGAAACGAGGGTCACCGCGCAATTGAGAGGTGATGGTGCTCTTACCTACTCCACCTGGCCCGGAGATAACAACGAGTTTGCCTCGAGAAGGATCTACCCTGGTCACGGCTAGCTCTTTTCCAAGGGCTCGTAATTGCAGGTGACCCAGTCCACCAATTCTGCGCGTGCGAGAAATGCCGCGCCGCTCCATAATTAAAGCTGCTCGGGCTTTACCAACCCCAGGCAAGGCCGAAAGTAGATCTACAACTCGCATTCGGCGAATTGGCTCTCGCGGATCGTTGATAGCATCAAATATATTTATCTCACCAAGGGTAATGAGACGTTTGACTTCAGCCCGAACTTGACGAGACTCTTTCGCTACTTCTAAGGCAGCCCTACGTTCTTCGAGAGTGAGGGTAGGCGGAGGTAGGCGGGTCATCGCAACGACTCGCGAATCTCCGCTGCTCGCTGACCCATGGCCTCAGGAGATACTTGAAAATAGGAGGAGATCGGGCGCCCAATGACCAAGAAATTTGCGCCGACCGCCATCGCCTCTTGGGGTGTCATCACTCTGCTCTGATCACCTAATTCAGATCCCGCCGGTCTGACACCGGGAGTAATTAATTCAATCGCGCTACCCACTTCGGCGCGGATCGCCGCCACCTCTAGGGGGGAACAGACTATTGCACGGGCACCCGCGGCTACTGCGCGTTTGGCAAGTGACACAGCAAATAGGAGTGGGCCTTGATCAATTCCCATCAGAGAAAGTTCCTCTGCATCCAGTGAGGTAAGAACGGTAACCCCGGTGATTGCAATCTCGGGGGCCGCCTGGACAGCTGCCCGGACCATCGCTGCGCCCCCTGCGGCGTGCACCGTGAGAAAACGGGGTGTAAATTCCCGGATTGAGCTGACCGCCCCGGCAACTGTGTTCGGAATATCATGTAATTTTAAATCTAAGAAGAGTTCAAACTCTGTTACCAACCTCAACTCTTTGAGACCTCGCGATCCATGCTTGAGAAAAAACTCCAGACCGACCTTGTAAATATCGATACTCTCTCGGGTGCTCTCTATCCATGCTCTGGCGGTCGCTAAATCATCTGTATCCAACGCCAAAATTATTGGTGAGGTTAACTGCTTCACTCTTCCTCCGCTCGGTGGGCAAAACTGACAGCGTCGACGAATGAACTAAATCCGCGTGCGGTACATAATTCCTCCAACTCATCTTTAATTTTTATCGAAGCCATCGGATCACCGAAAGTGGCTGTGCCGATAGAAACCGCGTTTGCTCCGGCAAGCACCAATTCAAATGCATCGCGGCCGCTTGCGACCCCACCCATTCCTACGATAGGAATCGTTGGGAAGGCGGCGCGAACTTGGTAGATCGCACGTACCGCCACCGGACGGATAGCAGGACCAGAGAGCCCGCCAGTCTTTTGGGATAACTTAGGACGCATTGAATTCAGATCTATGACCATGCCAAGTAAGGTATTAATCAGAGCGAGGCCATCTGCGCCAGCATCAATGACGCTCGCTGCAATCGCGGTTAAATCTGTGACATCCGGTGATAATTTAGCAATGATAGGTAGCTCTGCTCCAATATTTCGACGGGCGGCGGCGATGGCCGCGTGCGCAGTATCAGGATTGCAAGCGAAAACCTGCCCCCGATTTTCTACATTCGGGCAAGAAATATTGACCTCGACCGCACTGAGCCCTGGAACGTTTCGCAATTTGCGAGATAGGACCGCGTAATCTTCCACGTTCTCCCCGGCGATACTCACGATTATCCGCGCGCCTTGCTCTCGTAACCAGGGAATATCGTTCTCCAGAAATAGATCAATGCCTGGGCCTTGTAGACCGATCGAATTAAGCATTCCACTGGGAGTTTCAGCCATGCGAGGGGTGGCTCGACCGCTTCTGGGATTAACCATGATCGATTTTGTGACAACAGCGCCGAGCGAGGAGAGCGGGAAGAAGTGAGCGAGTTCCTTGCCGGAACCAGCGCAGCCTGATGCGGTGAAGATGGGGTTTGAAAAAAAGGCCCCCGCGATCGAGGTGCTGAAATTAAGAGTCACTTGCCCCACACCCCATCGGGAATCTCGCGAGAAGCACCCCAGATCACTCTCTTTGCATCCATCACCGGACCATCGATGCAACTCCTGGTCATGCGCACAACCCCATCCTCACCTTTAACGGGAAGAACGCAGGTCATGCATACCCCAATTCCGCAGGCCATTGACTCTTCCACTGAACACTGGTGAAGCACCCCATGGTTCTCTGAGATTTTGGTAATAGCCGCCAGCATTGCCATCGGTCCACATGAATAAATAACATCTACTTCCCGTTCCTTGATCAGAATTGGAAGAACATCACTCACGCGACCGGTGGTCCCTGCACTTCCATCCTCGGTAGTGATGGTCAGAGAGTTGACGGAGCGCTTACCCTCAAGCGGGGCATAAATCTTTCCGGCTACGCTGGCTCCTAAAACCATATCGACGCGGCATCCGCGCGCTTTCAAAAGCTCAGCAAGAGCAAAGAGTGGAGCCGATCCGTATCCTCCCCCGACTAAAAGCGCGTTAATCGGTTCTTTCGGGATCCCAAAAGCGGTACCAAGGGGTGCGATCAGATCCACCTGGGCTCCAGGTACTTGAGCAGCTAGCCATTTGCTGCCTGAGCCATGAGGGGCAACGACGAGTTCAAGCAAGCCCGAGCCATCAGGACGGAAGGAGGTTCTGTAAATCGCAAAGGCGCGACGCAAGATCATCGATGAAGCAACTCCACCGACCGAGATCGCCACAAAGTTTCCTGGTCGACAATGACTCGCTAATTCATCGACCGCAAAGACCATATGGTTATAAGCGCCGATTCGCTTATTTGAAATGATTTCAGAGCGCAATTGTCGCGCCTTTGAGTTAATCATCTACCGACCAAATTCTGCCACTTTTGCAGGGATCTTATCGCTGGCTCTCTGTTACGCAGATCAGAGATGCCTGCAACTGCCGCCTTGAAACCAGCGATCGTTGTAATAATAGGAATTCCTCTCTGGACTGCCGCCGTTCGAATAAGCCAACCATCTTGCCGTGTCCCACGTCCCAGTGGAGTGTTGATCACCAGATCGACCTGGCCCGTTGTGATGATGTCAACCGCCGATAATCCGACACCGGGTTCAGAATTCTTGCGCACCAAGGTAGATGCGACCCCTCGCTCCTTGAGTAAATTGTGTGTACCGATTGTGGTGTAGAGCGCGAAGCCCAGCTCTGTGAGTTCTCGGGCGGGTTGCACACTAGCTTCTTTATCGCGTTCAGAGAGAGAGAGAAATACATTTCCACTTTTAGGTAGAGCTCCAAATGAGGCGATCTGACTCTTCGCATACGCTTCTCCAAATGTTTCAGCGATCCCCATTACTTCACCCGTCGAACGCATCTCGGGTCCCAGGACAGAATCGACTCCTGAACCATCAACTCTCCGGAAACGATTCCATGGCAAGACTGCCTCTTTGACGCAGATACCAAATGGAATCCCATCACCCGTCGAAGGAAGGAGCCCGTTGGAACGGAGTTCGGCGATGCTGCGTCCCACAGAGATTAAAGCCGCCGCCTTGGCTAGCGGGATCCCTGTCGCCTTGGAAACGAAAGGGACGGTACGCGAAGCTCTTGGATTAGCCTCAAGTACATAGAGAACCCCGTCACCCCGTGAGATGGCGAACTGGATATTGATCAAACCTCGGACATCGACACCGCGCGCGATCTTCTCCGTCGCAAGCCGAATCTCACTTAGTTGGTTCTCCGTTAAGGAGATACTCGGAAGAACACACGCTGAATCTCCGGAATGAATTCCTGCCTCTTCAATATGCTCCATGATGCCAGCCATATATAGCTCGGCACCATCGAAGAGTGCATCGACATCTATTTCAAGGGCATCATCTAGGAAGCGATCAATCAGCACGGGTTGATTGGGAGTAATCTCCGTCGCCTTTTCAATAAATTCTTTTAGAGATATATCGTCGTACACAATCTCCATCCCCCGTCCACCTAGAACGAAGGAGGGCCTCACTAAGACCGGGTATGAAATATCTGCGGCGACGGCTACCGCCTCTTCATATGAACTCGCCAATCCAAACTTTGGGGCGTTAAGCGCGCACTCCTGCAGTATGCGGCCAAACTGCCCTCTATCCTCGGCCATATCAATTGCATGTGGGCTGGTCCCCAAGATAGTAACCCCAGCCTCCAGTAAACCGCGCGCTAGCCCCAAGGGAGTTTGACCGCCGAGTTGGGCGATCACTCCGAGCACTGGCCCGGCGAGGGTTTCCGCAGCTATTACCTCCAAGACATCTTCGAGAGTAAGGGGTTCAAAATAGAGGCGATCTGAAGTGTCATAATCCGTTGACACGGTTTCGGGGTTGCAATTTATCATCACCGTTTCGTACCCCGCTTCACGCAAAGCGAATGCGGCATGCACGCACGAGTAATCAAATTCCAGACCTTGCCCGATGCGATTTGGTCCACTTCCGAGGATGATGACCGCCGGCTTACTACGCGGAAGAACTTCATTCTCCTGGTCATATGAGGAGTAGTAGTAAGGGGTCTTTGAATTGAATTCGGCGGCACAGGTATCTACCATCTTAAAAATCGGATGAATATTAGCCGTAGCACGATCTATCCGAATCTGACTTTCACTACTCATCCGAAGTTCGCCAATTTGAATATCGGAGAATCCGTTGACCTTTGCTCTACGCAGAAGGGTCGAATCAACGATCGGAGCAACCGCGATCTCATCGGCAAGAGAATTAATCGCCGCGATTTGAGCGAGGAACCACGGGTCAATCTTCGATCTCGCATGGACCTCTTCAACGCTGGCACCTAGCCAGAGAGCACGTTGAACTTGCTGCAGCCTCCATTCAGTGGGCACCCCGATCTTGGAAAGGAGAGAGTCGAGCTCCTCTCCCTCTCGCTTCCAAGAAAAGGTGCTCCCCTTCTTCTCCAATGATCGCAGCGCTTTTTGCAAGGCCTCGGCGAAGCAGCGACCCAAGGCCATCGCCTCGCCCACCGACTTCATGGTTGTGGTGAGGCGCGGATCCGCCTCGGGAAATTTTTCGAAGGCAAAACGAGGAATCTTCACCACAATGTAATCAAGGGTCGGTTCAAAGGAGGCGGGAGTACTTTTTGTGATGTCATTTTCAATCTCATCCAAGGTGTAGCCCACAGCTAATTTTGTTGCGATTTTGGCGATAGGAAAGCCGGTCGCTTTAGAAGCTAAGGCAGAAGAGCGGGAAACGCGGGGGTTCATCTCGATGACAAGGATTCTGCCATCCTTAGGATTGACCGCGAACTGAATATTGCAACCCCCTGTTTCCACGCCAACCTCGCGGATAATATCAATCGAGAGATCTCGCAACTTTTGATATTCCACATCCGTCAACGTTAGAGCGGGAGCCACAGTTATGGAGTCCCCTGTATGTACTCCCATCGGATCTACATTCTCAATACTGCACACGATCACCACGTTATCGAGATGGTCTCGCATAACCTCAAGTTCAAACTCTTTCCAGCCCAATATTGATTCTTCCAGGAGAACTTCAGAGGTTGGGCTATGACGCAAGCCTGCACCAGCAATTATCTCTAATTCGACCTGATTGAAAGCGATTCCAGAGCCCAGGCCACCCATGGTGAATGAAGGACGAACAACGACGGGATAGTTCAGTTCAATAGCCGCCGCTATGCAATCAGACATTGAATGGCAGATCCGGGATTCAGCGGACTCTCCCCCGACCTTCGCGACAATAGTCTTAAAAATTTCTCGATCTTCCCCACGTTTAATCGCCTCTACATTAGCGCCGATCAATTTCACGCCGTATTTCTCAAATGAACCCCGGGCCTGCAGCGCCATCGCCGCATTGAGGGCTGTCTGCCCGCCAAGTGTTGCCAGAAGCGCGGATGGGCGTTCTAGCTCCATAATTTTCTCGATAAATTCGGGAGTGATAGGTTCAATATAAGTGGCATCGGCAAATTCTGGATCGGTCATAATCGTTGCGGGATTAGAATTAATAAGAATTACTCGAATTCCCTCTTCACGCAGCACCCGACATGCCTGAACGCCAGAATAATCAAACTCGCAGGCCTGTCCGATCACAATCGGTCCCGAACCAATGACGAGAACGCTTTTAATGCTGGTATCTCTAGCCATTTACTACCTTCATCTTTGACACATGGTTCTTGGTAAGTTGATATTTACTCATAAGATCAGCGAAGTGATCAAAGAGATAGACCGCATCATGTGGACCAGCGGCGGATTCTGGGTGATACTGCACGCTAAATGCGGGTCGCTCTAAAAGTTCCAACCCTTCAACTACCCCATCGTTCAGACAGAGATGACTCACAAAGCCAGCACCAAAGACCGTCGTAAAATTGGTATCAACGGGAGCTTCTACCGCAAAACCGTGGTTGTGGGAGGTAATTTCTACCCTCCCACTCTTTAAATTCTTGACCGGCTGATTTATCCCGCGATGCCCAAAGGGCAACTTGTAAGTATCAAACCCTAAGGCGCGCCCTAAAATTTGGTGTCCAAAGCAGATTCCAAAGACTGGAATTTCCGCCAACAAGAATTCTCGTACTAGATCGACAACTTGAACCATCGTTGCAGGGTCCCCAGGGCCATTAGAGATGAAGAGCCCATCTGGAGCGGAAGTCATAATTTCTGCGGCAGTAGTGCCTAGCGGAAAGACAGTCACCTCCATTCCTCGCACGGACATGGAACGGGGGGTGGCCCGTTTGATCCCCAGATCAAGAGCCGCGACGCGGTATTTCACGGGAATTCCCTCCGGCGGATGTACGACATATCTCTCTCGCGTCGTGACTTCATCAGCGAGAAAGGCCCCAGTCATCGCAGATTTTGCTCGGACTTTGATTACCATCTCGTCGCGAGAGTAATTGGTCCCAGAGAAGATACCAACCCTCATAGCGCCTCGATCGCGAAGGTGACGAGTAATTGCGCGCGTATCTACTCCTGCGATTCCAACGACGCCTGCTTTAATCAGGGCCTCTTCCAGTGAGAATTGCGATCTCCAACTGCTTACGAGCGGTGAAGGGTTGCGCACCACAAATCCGGATACCCAGATTCTCTCAGATTCCATATCCTCATGATTCATACCGGTATTCCCGATATGTGGCGCTGTCATAATCACAACTTGCTTGTGATAGGACGGGTCCGTGAGGGTCTCTTGGTATCCGGTCATACCGGTAGCAAAGACCGCTTCACCGTACGTTTCACCCATGGTTGCCCAGCTCACACCTTCAAAGATTGCACCATCATCAAGCACTAAGAATGCTTTACTCATATTTCATTCCCGTCAATTGACCATTTTTTAGAACGTGTACTCCTCGAAAGAAGGTATGTCTTACTACCGCTGGCAATGAAAGGTTGTGAAAGGGGGTGTTGGAACTACGTGAGAAGAGTTTATTGCGATCCACTTTCCAACGCTCTTCGGGGTCCACGACGATGAAGTTTGCGAAGGATCCGATCTCAATTGAACCATGATCTTTGTAACCACCGATGGCGGCAGGAGTCGTGGACATTCGAGAGACCAGCGCTTTCCAATCCATTAGACCAGTATCTATCATCGTTTCAACAACAACCGATAGAGCCGTCTCTAGCCCAACCATGCCAAATGCTGCAGCGTTCCACTCGCAATCCTTATCTTCGCTGGAGTGCGGAGCGTGATCCGTTGCTACTACATCGATCGTTCCATCTGCCAGACCCGCTCGCAGGGCAGACACATCAGCCTGGCTGCGAAGTGGAGGATTGACCTTGTAGGTAGGGTCGAAACTTTCTGCCATCTCGTCGGTGAGAAGCAAGTGATGCGGAGTGACTTCGGCCGTAACTTCAAATCCCTGAGTTTTGGCCCACCGGATGAGTTCAACTCCCCCTTTAGTGGTGAGATGGCAGATGTGTAGGCGACCGCCGACATAGTTGGCCAACAAAATGTCTCGAGCGATAATCGCTTCCTCTGCTATCGCAGGCCACCCCTGTAGACCAAGGCGACTAGAAACCGAGCCCTCATTCATCTGTGCGCCGACAGTCAGAGTTGGATCCTGTGCATGTTGCGCTATGACGCCTCCAAAAGCTTTAACATATTCCAGCGCGCGGCGCATAAGCAGAGGGTTACTCACGCAATGACCGTCATCACTGAAAATGCGAACTGTTGCCGCCGACTGAGCCATAGCAGAGAGTTCTGCCAGAGTCTCTCCTTTAAGTCCAGCAGTCACTGCTCCTATAGGGAAAACATCACAGAGCCCTGCCTCTTTCCCGAGTCGAGCTACCTGTTCCACCACACCGGCACTATCCGCGACCGGTGACGTATTCGCCATTGCGCTTAAGGCGGTGTAACCACCCTTGACCGCCGCTTGGCTGCCCGACAAAACGGTCTCAGAACTCTCCTTGCCAGGTTCTCGGAGATGAGTGTGCAGGTCAACTAGCCCAGGAAGAATTAGGCCATCTGATCCATCAATTATCGGAAAGGGAGATTGCAGTTCACTTCCTATCCTGGAGATACAGTGATTATCTACCTCGACATCAACGCGAACCCCATCGGCGAGCAAAACTCCTTGCAAGAGGAAACCATTAGTGCTCACACCAGTACTCCATCCTTGGGCATGGGAGTTCCGCCCATCAACAAATACAAGACCGCCATTCGGACAACAACGCCATTTGCCACCTGTTCCAGAATCACCGAACGGGGTGAATCGGCACTGGCAGCTGACAATTCCAACCCCCTATTTATAGGACCCGGATGCAAAATAATTGCCGCTTTCTTTAGCGACTTTAGCCGTTGCGCACCGAGCCCAAAATCTCTGGCATATTCCCGTTCGCTGGGGAAGAAGGCATCGCTCATCCTTTCACCCTGCACTCGCAACATCATGAGAGCATCCAGGGAGGAGATTTCTGCATCAAGGCTATAGGAGATTTCAACTGGCCAACTTTCTACTCCTATCGGTATCAGTGTGGGTGGAGCGATAAGTACCACCGTGGCACCTAGAGCGGTGAGAAGAAGGACATTGCTGCGAGCCACACGTGAATGCAAAATATCTCCCACGATACCAATCCGAAGCCCAGTAAAATCCCTATCATGCTCCGGAAAGTGGCTACGAATAGTGAAGGCGTCGAGCAGAGCTTGGGTTGGATGTTCGTGCATTCCATCTCCTGCATTCACGATATGCGAGCTCACCCATCCCGATTGCGCTAAACGCGCCGCAGCTCCCGATGTGGAGTGACGAACTATCAACAACTCTGCGCCCATGGCTTCAAGAGTTTGGGCCGTGTCCTTCAGGGACTCGCCTTTACTTACACTTGAACCTTTTGCAGAAAAGTTAATTACCTCAGCCGATAGACGTTTTGCGGCCGCCTCGAAACTTAGTCTTGTACGGGTTGAATCCTCAAAAAATAGATTGACGACAGTGCGGCCACGAAGTGTTGGAAGTTTCTTCATTGCACCATCGGTAATTCGAGAAAGTTCGCGTGCAGTATCCAGCACCTCAAGGATTTCACTCACTGAAAGGTCTTTAATTGAAAGAAGGTGGGGGCTACGCATTAGATGCTCACCTCCACTTGGTCGACTCCATCTACTTCTAGCAGTTGTACCTTCACATTTTCACGCGCGCTTGTAGGAATATTCTTACCGACGTAATCTGGCCGAATAGGTAACTCACGGTGACCGCGATCAATAAGAACGGCTAACTGAACTGAGCGAGGACGGCCTAGCTCCCCAATTGCATCAAGAGCGGCGCGGATAGTCCGACCTGAGCAGAGAACATCGTCAACAAGAATCAATTCTTTGCCCTCTAGGCCCGCAGATGGAATCTGAGTAGGCACTAAG
>ENA-OFCI01000484-OFCI01000484.1-metagenomes-genome-assembly--contig:-NODE-484-length-23837-cov-3.420949_pt1 | contig 23837 bp, 20 predicted proteins | sample MGYA00153391_OFCI01 | MGnify analysis MGYA00153391
TTTGCACAGGCTGGCACATGTAGAAATCACACCTGAATATCGCGAGGGTTACAGAATTTGTCGAGAGTGCAACAAATGATGTGGTTTTTTTTGTGTTCTGGTTCGCATTGCGCTACATAACGCTACGAATATTGTAAATCTGTCGCGATTCGAAATTTTTCGGTGCAATACGTCGCTTCAAGTGCGCTGATGATGTTTTGCCAGCTGGTAACTACCAGGTCAGCAGACCTTCTATTAACCGATCCAATACGGAGAGTTCCATGCGCAAAAGCAACGAAGTAGGCCGATTCTTTACTCGAAAACCCGCCGCCACCGCCACATTTATGGCGATTTCACTGATGGCAACCCAGGCAGCGTACGGTCAACAAACACCACAACCCGCTGAGGCGGCGCAGAAGGCTGAAAAAATCGAGGTCACGGGTACCCGCATTCCACCGCCAAATCTTGAGGGCACCAGTCCGGTCACCGTCATCGATGCGCAAACGATCAAGACCGATGGCTTACGCTCCGTCGAAAGCCTTTTGAATAATTTGCCACAGGTATTTGCCGATCAAGGCGGCAACGTTGTTAATGGCGCAAACGGCACTGCTACGGTGAACTTGCGCGGCCTCGGTGCAAGTCGCACGCTAGTACTTGTCAATGGCCGCCGCCTGCCAGCGGGTAGCCCGAACGAGCCTGCCGCAGATCTGAACCAGATCCCTGCGCCTCTAATCAAGCGAATAGAAGTGCTGACGGGCGGCGCTGGCGCGGTGTACGGATCAGATGCTGTTGCCGGGGTGGTGAACTTCATCATGAATAATAAATTTGAAGGTGTAGAGCTCGAAGCAAATCAGAGTTTTTACAATCACCAGCAGCACGGCACAGCCGGGGTTGCCGCTATTGTTGCCAAGCGGGCTGAAACCAACCCAGCGCAATTTAATGTGCCCGGCAATAAGAGTTCAGATGGGAAAATTTTTGACGCAAGCATGCTGCTGGGCAGTAATTTTGCAAATGGAAAAGGTAATGCCACCGTTTTTTTTAGTTATAAAAAAGAAGAGGCACTGCTTCAATCCGAGCGCGATTTCAGTGCGTGTTCGCTCGACGTCAACAATCCATTCATTAAATCCTGCGGCGGGTCAGGCACCAATGCGACCACTCGAATCACCAACCTCACCACGAATAAGTTGTATACCAATGCGGACAACAATGGCACAGCCCGGCGATACGTAGGGGCGACGGATCAATATAACTTCGGCCCTATTAATTACTATCAGCGGCCTTCTGAACGCTATGGATTCAATGCATCGACTAACTATGACGTGCTGCCGAATGCGAATTTGTACACGGAATTTTCATTTACAGACTATCTGTCGGTGGCACAAATCGCTCCCGGTGGCGCTTTTGGTACCATTGTTTCAACCGTTGCTTTTGATAACCCGTTGTTATCGGACTCGTGGAAAAGTGCTCTGAGCTTAAACAAGGCTGGCGACACGACCGACGTGGTGATTCAACGCCGCAATATTGAGGGTGGTGGGCGTCAGTCTGAGTTTCGAAATACGTCGTTTCGCACCGTTGCCGGGCTAAAAGGCGACATCGGCAATTGGAGCTACGATGCGTTCATGCAAACAGCAAAAGTTATCTATGGTCAGTCCGACAGAAATTATTTTTCGACGGCACGGCTTACACGTGCCTTTGATGTGGTTAACGTCAATGGTATTGCCACCTGTCGCTCGGTTGTTGACGGCACAGACCCAGCCTGTGTGCCCTATAACGTTTACAAACTAGGTGCTGTAACGCCAGCGCAGCTTGCGTATTTGGCTGTGGCAGGCCAGAGAAAAGGTTCCACAGAACAGCAGATTCAAGGTGGTTCGCTCGCCTCTGACCTCGGTAACTACGGTCTAAAATTTCCATCCGCCAGTAATGGCGTCGGCGTCGCTTTTGGGGTGGAACGTCGTACTGAAAAATTGGGGCTCGAAACGGATGCGATTGAAACTGCAGGCGACCTGTCAGGTTCGGGAGGCCCCGCAATTGGTCTTGCTGGCAAATACACGGTAAAAGATATTTTTGCAGAAGTACGTGCACCATTGATCGAATCCAAACAGTTCGCAGAGTTGCTCAGCATAAATGCCAGTTACCGGAACTCGGATTACAGCACCGGTAATAAAACCAATACCTATGGAGGTGGCATTGAATGGGCACCTGTCAACGCGGCCAGATTCCGCGCCAGCTATCAAGTCGCTGTACGTGCGCCCAACTTGGTTGAATTGTTCACGGTAGCGGGATTGGGTTTATTCGACGGTGCCGACCCTTGTGCGGGCGCGACCCCAACAGCTTCGCTAGCGCAGTGTCAGAAAACCGGCGTAACACCAGCACAATACGGGATCATTCAGGAAAGCCCGGCTGGACAATACAATAATTTTGTTGGCGGCAATGCCAATCTGTCGCCAGAAAAAGCGAAAAGTTATACCTTCGGTGGAGTATTTACCCCGCTCCAGAACCTGAGTCTGACGATCGACTACTTCAACATCAAAGTCGACAACACGATCGGTGCCATTGATGCGCAAACCACACTTGATAAGTGTATTGCGACCGGCGCTGCGATTTACTGCGGCAACATCAACCGCGATCGCCTTGGTTCCTTGCATCTGTTGACAACCGGTTTTGTTAAAGCAAATAACGTAAACCTCGGCGGCACCTCTACATCCGGTGTTGACGTCGGGATGAACTATAGTCAAAAACTTAAAGGCTATGGCAGCCTGACCTTGGGCGTGAATGGCACGTATCTACGGACATTAGTCACGGAGGAAATCAAAGGTCAGGGCAACTATGACTGCGTTGGTCTTTACGGGCAAAACAAGTGCGGCAGCCCCAATCCGAAATGGCGCCATAAAGCTCGCCTGACTTGGTCAACACCCTGGAGTGTTGATGCATCCGTTACATGGCGCCACTTCAATGGTGTTCAGGAACAAGCGACCAGCTCAAATCCGCTACTGAATGGTGGACTGGCGCTGGCAGACGCCATTCACCCACCCTATGTAAAGCTTGGGAAGCGAGATTATATGGATATTGCTGGGTCTTGGGCGCTGACCAGGCAACTCGTTTTAAGCGGCGGTATAAATAATTTGCTCAACAGAGATCCGCCAATCACTGCGCTACTCGCACTGGGTCAAGGCAACGGCAATACCTACCCATCGATCTACGATGCGCTTGGTCGCCGCGTTTTCTTGAATGCAACCTATAAGTTTTAGTTCCTGACCGGATAAAGAATCATGCAATCGAACATCAGAAAGGTGGTGGCGTTTTCATCGCCACCATTTCTGAGGTCTGATGCATCAGCTATGGGCAGTCGCTCTTGCCGATGAATTACTTTTCCAAAAATTTTTTGAGGGAATTAAATGAAAATGTGTCGGTGCATCGCCGCATTGGCGGCCATTTCGTTCATCCTCGCAGGATGCGGCGGTTCACAGGGGCAAAACACCGGCGTTGTGACGACAGCGCAGGACGCAACCGCGGTGCAGGCTTACATGGATTCGCTGGCGGCAGCTGGGAAATTCACTGGTTCGGTGCTGGTGGCTCGTGGCGACGACATTCTGTTGAGCAAAGGCTACGGGTGGGCCGATATTGAAAAAAAGGTTGCGAACACGCCACAAACAAAATTTCGTATTGGCTCCAACACGAAACAGTTTACAGCGATGGCTATCCTGTTGCTCGAACAGCAGGGCAAGCTCAACACAGCAGATCACCTCTGCATGTACATCACGGCCTGCCCGGATGCCTGGAGAGACATTACTCTTAAGCATCTCCTGACGCATACGTCTGGCATTCCTGATTACACGAATTTCAGCGATTTTCCTATCGTAATTGGTACAGCAGTGAGCGTTTCAGACCTGATCGCCCGGTTCAAGAATTTACCGTTAAATATAGCGCCAGGTAGTCGCTGGCTATACAGCAATTCAGGCTATGTTTTACTCGGCGATATCATAGAAAAAACCTCCGGCCTTTCGTACGCTGATTTTTTGCAAAGTGCCATCTTTACGCCACTGCGTATGACGCACACGGGGTATGACCAAAGCGTGATTACCGAATCTGACCATGCTCAGGGATATTTGTCTTTAACCCGAAAGCCTGTTTTATTTGATATGTCCGAGGTTTATGCTGCGGGCGCACTGTATTCAACAGTCGAAGATTTGTATATTTGGAACAAAGCGCTTTTAAATAACCGACTTGTGTCTGCGGCTGTTCTCTTGCCGATGATTAGCGCGCAAATTCCATGTCCAGCAAGCGGCTGCGCACTTGCCAGCGACATTGGATACGGCTACGCGTGGTTCATCGCTGACGTACAACAGCATCGGTATATCTATCATTGGGGGCGTATTGACGGCTTCATCAGTTCCAATGGCTTTTTTCCCAACGAACAGGTTTATGTGTCAGTACTAAGCAATCTCGAAACGAGCGACGTTTTCCAAAGCAGCGCCACACTTGGCGTGATCGCTGTCAACACCAAAAACAATTGATCCGCCAAAATCCTCGAAGCGTGAAAACGAAAAACTCACCGGCCGCAAACCTGCCTAATTGCGCTAGAAAAAAGGAGTACTAGCATGACCGTATCCATTCGTGGCGCTTGGTTAATATTGTTGCTTACATTGTTCGGATGTTCGTCGTTATCGCCAACCGGCAGCGAAAACTCTGCCTTGACGTCTGAATCGCAAATCGTTTTGCGGCTTGCGAAGTACGAGAGCGCTATGAGAGAAATGAACTTCGAACAGGTCGCTGCATGCTTTGCTGAAGGCGGTGAAATTGTTAATCCGGGCGCATCTACCGTAAAAGGGCAGAAAGCAATTCGAGAATTCCTAAGCTCATTCTCTGGCTTCGCCATACTGGAAATCTCGGTCAAAGCAGAATTAACTGAAGTCGCTGGCACGTCTGCGCGACAAGTCGGCCTATTTGCGCAGACTTTTATTAATTCTGCTGGAAATAAGTATCGCGTTGGCGGTCACTTCGACGCTTTATGGGCACGCGAAATCGATGGGCAATGGCGCATAACACGCATGCAAACGACGCAAGATAAGTAATATGCGCACTTGTCATGGCAGGAGTGAGCACTTTATTTTTTTCTATTACACGGCTTAATGGCATGATGAACAGATGGGTAAACTTTTTCTGAAGCTTTGGCTTCTGTTGCTGGTGACATCGCTCACATCCTTTCAAATTCAGAGGCATGTCTTCGACTGGACATTTGAACAAACCAATACTGCCAGCGCGCTTGAGCTGTTTCGTCGGACGTTTGTGCTTGTTGAAGAAGCGCTTGAGCCTTTTCCAAAGCAACAATGGCCGGCGCGGTTTGAGCGCTTGAAAGAACGCGTAGGTTTACCCGACGTGTTTTTAGGGCCATCACAGTTGTTAAAAATGGACGAACTTCAACAACAGGCCAAAATTCCGGCAGAGGGAATCAAGAAGATTCGTTCGCAACAAATTTTCTCTCGAGAGTTGACCGACGAACCTGGCAATGAAATTTTTAAAAACATTACCGGAACGGAATATGTGGTGGTATTAAAAGCACCATACACAAGACGCCAGTCCAAATTAATTCTCGGCTTATTTACATCCACTCAATTCACCTGGCTAGTGGAATCATCCATGTACGCGCTAGCTATTTTCATGTGGTTACGCTTATTCAAGCGCGATATGTTGACGCTTGAAAAAGCAGCGACCCTTGTTGGCGAAGGCCAATTTGAATTTCATATTGATGTAGGTAAAGGCGCTGCGCTGTATCCGCTAGCTGACTCGTTTAACAAAATGAAGGATCGTATTGGTGCGCTTATTGGCTCACACAGACAACTCACTAACGCAATATCTCATGAATTTCGTACCCCAATCACGCGCTTGAGATTCCGGCATGAGCTCGCGGTAGAAGCAACGTGTGCCGAAGAAAAAGACAGGCAATTGCATGCGATGAATTCTGCCATTGATCAACTTGATGACCTATCCACCGAATTACTCGAATATGCCCGCCTGGACCGTGAAACGCCTGTGCTCGATATTGGCCCCATCGATACGGTTGCATGGTTAAACGAACTTGCAGACGAAGCACGCGATATCGCAACCGCCGAGGGACGGGCCGTTGATATTAAGATATTCGCAGGCGTTGAAAGCGCAGATGGTGACCATCGATATCTGTCACGTGCTGCTGCCAATCTATTGAAGAACGCTGTGCGTCATGCCCGTAGCGAGGTAAAGTTGCATTTTCAGTATGCTGACAATAAACATACTTTGCATGTAGATGACGATGGCCCTGGTATCCCATTAACGGAACGTGAACATCTGTTTGAGCCTTTTACAAGGCTTGACAAGAGCAGAGACCGCCAATCCGGTGGTTTTGGCATGGGGCTTCCGATTGTCAAACAGATTGCACGTTGGCATGGTGGATCGGTCGCGATTTCTGAATCCTCATTAGGTGGAGCACGGCTGTCATTGTCGTGGTGAGCAAGGTTCGCATAACAGCTGCATTTCCGGAGACAGAAATGAACGTGGTTAACGAAACAGCAAGCATTGAAGACAACTCCACTGGACTCATTCATGTGTTGCTTATTGAAGATGATGTCGATCTCTCGAATGTGATCGTGGAATACTTGGCTAAGCATGGCATTGTGGTTTCAGTCGAAGGTCGTGGTGACCGGGCGTTGGCAAAAATTAGCGAATTAAACCCAGACCTCGTCATCCTTGATGTAATGCTCCCCGGGAAGGATGGATTCGATGTTTGTCGTGATCTGCGTGCTGGCGGGTCGAAGGTTCCGGTAATTATTCTGACCACAAAAGAAGAAGACTTCGATCAAGTACTTGGTCTGGAGCTCGGCGCGGATGACTACCTTGCCAAGCCGGTCCAGCCGCGTGTATTGCTGGCTCGTATTAAAGCAATTACACGCCGAATCAATGTACAGGTTGTAACTACCGCAGAAGGAGAGTCCCTGCAGTTTGGGCGGCTGTATATTCACGGTGTCAACCGTGAAGTCACGCTTGGGGATCGGCGTATCGACATATCTCCCGCCGAATTTGATTTATTGTGGCTGCTCGCCACTAATGCAGGAAAAGTCATGCAGCGCAACGACATCCTGAAATTGCTGCGTGGTCTGCATTACAGCAGCACAGATCGTTCAGTGGATGCCCGGCTGTATCGCCTGCGAAGACGCTTTGGTGCTGGCAATGAAGCGTCGTGGAAAATTAAGACGGTGCGACCACATGGATACATGTTTTGCCTGGGGCCATGGTGAGCAAATTTATAGCAAAACGCCGATTCAATTTTTGCCGCCAAGCTAGCGATAACTGCGGGTTGTTGCGTGGACGTAACAGGAATGGCGATTAGTTCGACTGCACAAGAGAGTTCGCATTTGTAGCAAAGTGTCGCAGCCAGACTGACTACAATCGGTTCAGGCCGTTACCAAACGAGGATCGCACATGGCGCAAGAACGTAACGCATATAAATCAATAACAAAAATCGACAAGGCTTTGTCTGTATGGACGACTGCGCAGAATATTTTCTTGCGCAAGCGGATGAACGCGTCATTTTTTATCGTTGCACTTATCATGGCCGGTTGCGGAGGCGGAAGCGGGAGCAATAGTGGTGGCAGTCTTTCACCCACTATCCCGGCGCAAATCTTCAGCGACCCCACTATTTATTCCAGTGCAGCATCCGCATCGCTCGCCAGCGCGGCTGAACTCTCGGTCATTACCCGTCATCAGCTAGCGCTCGGCGGCATAACCTTGAATTACACCGCCACCACGGGCCATTTGAGCGCACACAGCCTGACTACAGGTGCGCCTGAAGCGTCGTTTTTTTATGTGGCTTACACACTCGATAATAAAGACACCGCAACACGTCCTATAACTTTTTTTTATAACGGCGGACCCGGCTCATCAACCGTGTGGCTACACTTGGGATCATTTGGCCCAAAGCGGCTTGTCACTGGCGTTCCTTCGACAACCGCGTTGACGCCATTTCCGCTGGTTGATAATGCTGACAGCTTGCTTGATGTCAGCGATCTCGTGTTCGTTGATGCCGTGGGCAGCGGCTTTTCCCAGGCGATCGCGCCCAATACGAACCAGAGCTTTTGGGGGGTGGATTCAGATGCAGCCGTATTTCGTGATTTTGTCATGCGGTATTTGAACATCAACAATCGAGCCGTCTCACCCAAATTTTTATTTGGTGAATCTTATGGGACGACCCGCAGCGCACTGCTGGCGAATCTACTCGAAAGCGCAGGGGTCACACTTAAAGGCGTTGTCTTGCAATCATCGGTTTTGAACTACAACAGTAATTGTGGCGTAACGGGCGCACTCTCGCAAAGCTGTGCGGGGTTTCTGCCCAGCTATGGCGCGACTGGGGCTTGGTATAACCTCACCAATCCAAATCAGACGACAGCCACAATACCGAGTTTCATTTCATCGCTACGTACTTTTACGGCTGACCAATACGCTCCGGCGGCGCATCAGTTTTTAATTTCAGGGACGCCGCCCGGCGCAACTTTACTGGCGCAGCTCGCCAACAATACGGGCTTATCGAGCACAGCCTGGCAGGCGCGTTTTAATCTTGACCCTGATTATTTTCAATTTAATCTGATTCCAAATACGCTGATTGGCCGTTATGATTCCCGCGTATTCGCCGCAAAAGGTAGTGCGTTGACCAGCGAAGGTGATCCCTCCGGCACTCTCATCACATCGTCTTTTGCGAGCGGCATTGCCACTTATCTGGCGAATGGGTTGCAGTACACCAATCCTTCCCGTTATGTGCTGAGTGGCAACGCGATTCAGACATGGAATTTTGCGCACGACTCCCTCCCTCTGCCGGATACGATCCCTGATCTCGCAGCGGCCTTTGCGCATAATCCGAAACTTAAAGTGCTGTCAATGAATGGCTACCATGATCTCGCCACACCTTTTTTTCAAACAGAACTGGATCTGGCCAGACTTGGGAATAACCCTAATGTGCAAACGCGTTTTTATATCGGTGGGCACATGACCTATCTGGACGACACCTCAAGGCCTTTCCAAAAAACCGATTTGGTGCAGTTTTATCAAAATGCATTGGCGCCGTGATTTGAGACGAGCAACTCTTAAATAGAAGGAAATGATAATGACGACGCTAACGATAATATATTTTAGATCACCTGGCACCCATGATTTTTCCGGCATTGCGATCAGCCGCTCAATTGGCCTCGCAGCATTACTATCTCTCAGCTGCGTAGCAAACGCATCGCCCCCGGCTACGCCAGCCAGCTCACCGCAGGCAGTTACTATGGAAAGTGCCTTGCTTGATCCTTGGGTGCCTCCCAACGTACGCCAATCAGCAGCGGCATCCGCGAAAGCGGCGTCGCCAACGCAAGGTGTCGCTCTGCGTGCGCAGGTAGAACGCAAACTCAAAATTAGCTTTGACGCAGCAGATACCGACAACAAGGGCAGCATTACCCGCGCTCAAGCATTAGCTGCGGGACTCGGTTTTATTAATCGCCATTTCGATGCAATCGATCAGCGCAAAAAAGGCGCAGTGAGTTTTGATGAAATCAAAAATTTCATGCGGGCTCGCGGTGCACAGATCGATTAAATTTTTTTGAACCAAGAAAGCTTTTGTAGCGGGCCGCATTATGAATGCGTTGCAAGAAAAGCATAAAAAAGCAGAGGTACTGTTCGGGCTCAGAAGCATCCCAGGCATCTTGCCTCACCCCGAAAACTGGCTTCAGCCGAAACACCGCGCCAGTGCTAGTGTTTTAGCCAGCGGAAGTCCAACTCTATTCAGGCACCAAACCAGCCCTGCCCGCGCGCATGTTCAAGGCGAGGCAACAGATATTCCCACAGCGCCGGGCAGCCCGCTTTAATCTGCGCTTCCAGACGACGCACTACGCGCTCATGGCCGATACCGTTTTCGCGCCAGCTTTGACCCTTATTGGCCAGATTCAGCAATACCGGCATGGCACGATCTGCTGCATTGGCGAAGCGTGCTTCGGCTGTGCTGCCCTCTTCAAACTCCTGCCACAGCGCCAAAAAAGCAGCGCCTTGTTTGTCTGGCAGCATCCCAAAAATTCGCGTCACCGCTTTAAACTCGGCGGCCTTGCGCTCTTCCCAGCCGTCTTCCGCATAAACGATCGTGTCGCCGGTATCAATCTCCCCGATGTCGTGCACCAGCAACATCCTGATCACATGATTGATATCAACACCCAGCTCGGCGTAGGGCATCAGCGAGGCGGCCAGCAGCGCAATCTGCCAGCTATGCTCGGCTGAGTTCTCATAACGATCAAGTCCTAGCGGGCGGGTTTTGCGTGTCACGCCTTTGAGTTTGTCCAGCTCAAGAATGAAATCAACAATCTGCTGCATATTACCGGTCACCTTATTTGTATTTGTATTTGTGTTTTTGCTTGTGTCCGCGTTCTTGTTCACCAGGTTCCTTCCTTTTATTTGTTGATCCGGCATAAATAATTTTTAGCCCTTTTCACGCGCAGCATTCCAGGTTAAGTTATGCAACGACTCTGCGATGAGATCAACCTCAACTGTTGCATTCTTCGGCAGTTGAAAAACGCCTACTCGCGCAACACTCATTTTTTTAGGGCCGCGCTTATTTTCAAATGTGTTGAAAATGCCAAAAGCTAATACGCCAACGCGCCAATACAGTAGCAGGCTAACCGGCAAGTGCATTAAACAGGGTTGGCTTTAAGCGACTTGAACATATTAATATTGGTCGTCAGGTATCCGAGCTTTACATACAACGCATGGGCGTCGGTGTTGTGACCGAACACATGCAATGCAACACCGGCTAAACCCAGCTTGCAAATTTTGTCTTCGAGCGCCAGGAGCGCACACGTGGCGTGGCCTTTTCGTCGATGCTGCAGCTCGATACTCACATTATAAATATAGGCGATGCGCTTGCCCGCCCGGTCTTGCGCCGCCATCCAAACCATTCCCACCGCCGTCCGTTCCTTATCCATGATCGTGAAAAAATAATGTTCGGGTGTTGCAAGACCCTGCGGTAAAAGCGCATTGAATGACTGCCTTGCGAGATCAAGAGATTCCTGCGGCGACCACTGACCGGATGCCACTTTTTCGGCGGCATGCGAGGGAATAGATTTTTTTGCGAAGTCCGTGTATTCGGATTCGCTCATGGTGATGAGGTAGGTCATAGGCTTTTTCAAAGGGCAAAAGATTTAGGCATGGCAACACACGCAGCGACTAGCTAAGCGGGCATATAAAAGCCCCATACGTTTGCCGAAAGCTCACCGGTCGCGAAAAATATTTCCCGGTCAGCCGTTTCAATTTTAAAAATATGCAGCGCATGCATTTGGTCTAGATATGCTGAATGCGGAAGTTAAATGGTTTCCTGTCCAGTTGCGATCCATTCCTAATTTCACAGAGTAGCGCCACTAATATTAATACATTCACCGTCACTTACGACACCAACAGCTTGTCAATTTTTCATCCTGAAAAAATTAACCCCGAAATAACCTGGCCCGCCATTACGGATAAAGCTTCTTGTGCTTTTCCAAGATCCGCACGAAGGCTTGTATTCGTTTGCCGCACGCTTGGCGCTGTGCATTTCATGCATTGAAAATACGCCGCCTTCAAAACTTGTATCAAGGCCTGTATCAAGGCATGTATCAAAGCCAGCTTTACACCGCAATCAGGTATTTACACCCAACCTTGTTTGTATCTTCCGGCAACAATATGAAATTACAAAACCAACTTTCCACCGAACGCCTCGCGACTTGCGGCGGCTGGCGTGTACCGAATATGTACGTGCGCCGGGTTGCGGCCCAAACAACTTACGAACGCCACTGTAAGCGACTGCACTTTTTAGCCTTGCGATGTAGAGCATTAGTAAAAACCACGCCACCGTTTTCGTACCGTTGATCAAAACACCATTTCCATGCGGCTTTTTCCAGGCATCCTGCCTCGAACACCGCGCCAGTACTAGCGTTTGAGCCGATGCCCGCCGCAACGTACAATACTCTATGCACTCCACCACCCCCTATGATGGCTTAACCCCCGACTTGATGCTTGACGCTATTGAGAGCATTGGCTATCGCAGCGACGGGCGTTTGCTGGCGCTGAACAGCTATGAGAATCGGGTTTATCAAATCGGGGTTGAAGATCAGCCGTCGGTTGTGGCGAAATTTTATCGGCCGCATCGCTGGACGAATGCGCAGATTCTGGAAGAGCATCAGTTTGTTTTGGCGCTGGATGAGCGCGAGATACCAGTGGTGGCGCCAACGGTTATTGATAGCCGCACCTTGCATACCTTCAAGGAATTTCGTTTCTCTGTTTTCCCTAAACGAGGTGGACGCGCACCCGAGCTGGATCGGCCTGAAGTGCTGGAATGGATGGGGCGGTTTTTGGGGCGTATTCATGCGGTCGGGGCGATTCAGCCTTATGCACATCGGCCCACTCATAATCTCAATACCTTCGGCATTGAACCGCGCGATTGGCTGTTGACGCATAATTTTATTCCAGCTGATTTGCATGAGGCTTGGTCAACGGTGGCAGAACAAGCGCTCGCGGGTGTAGCGGCATGTTATGAACGCGCGGGAGATGTGGCTAACATCCGACTGCACGGCGATTGCCACGGCGGCAATGTGCTTTACACCGATAGCGGCCCGCACTTTGTGGATTTTGATGACAGCCGCATGGGGCCTGCGGTACAGGATTTATGGATGCTGCTCTCCGGTACGCGCAATGAAATGGCGATGCAGATGCGTGAAGTAGTCGAAGCGTATGAAGAGTTCTGCGATTTCAATCGGCGCGAATTGCATTTGGTCGAGGCGCTACGCACCTTGCGGCTGATTCATTATTCAGCGTGGCTGGCGATGCGCTGGGATGATCCGGCCTTTCCACATGCGTTTCCGTTTTTTAATACGCAACGTTATTGGCAGGATCGCATTTTGGAATTACGTGAGCAGATTGCGGCGATGGATGAAGGGCCGCTGCAGTTGCAATGAAGCCCGATAAAGACTTATGCGTACTCACCCCGCCACAACTGGGTAAAATGGGGCATTCAACTATCCATAACGGCATACGCCACTTCAACTGAAAGCAAACACCATGAGCATGAAAAAAACAGATCTCGAAAAAAACAAAATGATTAAGACCGCGGGCTTGATGAAAGCTATCGGCATTCCGGATCGTTTTGGCAAAGGCAATATCGTGAGCGATCGTAAAGAGCAGCGCAAGCTTGATCAAGCGGCGGGCCTGACATCATTCGCCTGCAAGCTGCCCACTGATTTGATCACCGCGTTGCATGCCGCAGCCGATAAGCGCAGTGTGAACATGAACGACTTGGTGGCGGAACTGCTGAAGAAGGGGCTTAAATTATGATGGGAAGGTCAGGCAGCTTTGCAACCTGATCTGCACGACGTCTAGTTAGGTAGTTGCTATTTAGGCAACAAACTCCCCACCCAGCGCGCTGTTTAAGCCATTTGTAGCTCAAGACGACCGTCCGCTGGACACTTTAAACAATTTATATCGTTTTAACACTATTGTTTTGCTGGCTCCGCTGCCACGCTGGTGGGGACGGGAGCAATCGGACACGCGACCGCTTTCACCGTGCTGGATTCGAAATCACGCTGCATTAAACTAAGCCGCGCGATCATGCTGGTGTCAGGCTCTTTGACGGTGAAGATAGTTTCTTTTACTTGTGCATTGCGGGGCGTGATAGTAATGCCTTTCACCAATGCGGCGGCTTTGGTTTCAAGCTCGGCCACGCTGCGTTTGGCAGCTTCTTCGCTGGAGAAAACCCCGAGTGAAATACTGTTGTCGGCTAACGCAGAGACATCTTTTACGCCAGCTTTTTTAAGATTGGCGACTAGCGTATCGGCGATTTTTTTATCTTTTTGCGATGTAAGCCCCACGGCAAAACGCGTGAACTCTTCCGCATTACGCGAGGCTAGGCGCTCGCCTAGCTGCATGCTGGCGAATATTGATTGGGCACGCGCGCCGTCGTTAGGCTTGACCCCGAATTCAACGCAAGCCGAGCCACTCAACGTCTCAGCCAACTTGCGTGCTGCGAGTACGATCTGCGCTTCCTGCTGAGCTTTGCCGGCATCGGCTACTGAGATAATTTTGAGTTTTTCGCGATTGACTTCTACTGGCACATCAGCATTTGTGCCTGCGGGTTTCAGATAAAAATAAGCACCGACCGCAACATTCAGAATCAGTAACAAAAAAAATATGAGGCGCAACATACTGAATAGTCCTTTGTTTGATCACACCCGCCGCAAAGCGTCTAAATTTGATGGATCGTTTTTTGTATTGTGTGATGGAAACTTATGATCTGGTTTACCTAACTGATATGCACAGCAATGTACATAGCTGATGTACACGCTGATTTTATTCGATGGCGTAGGCAACACGTATTAAACCATCCAAAACCAGATTATCGTGAATCGCCACCGGAAACGGAAGCGTCGACAAATGGGGCATGAGATAGGCCATACCACCACCGCTGGCGATGCAGGCAGGGCTTACGTGCGGACTGTTCGCTCCACGCTGCATCAGCGCTTGATACATGCGTTGCACGGCTCCTAAACAGGCTTCAATGGCGCCGGTTGTGATGGCGTTTTCAGTACACGTTGGAAACATTTCGTGGGCTCCCGTGATAGCGGATAAACGCGCCGTGCCGTGGCTAAGTGCGGCACGCATTAGCGTGGTGCCGGGCACGATCACGCCGCCTAAAAATTCGCCGTCCGCTGCCAACGCGTCAATAGTGAGCGCGGTGCCTGCCATAACCACCAGCTGCGGATAGGCCAGCGTATCAGATATTTTTACAGCACGCTTCATGTTGGCATAGGCGGCGATCAACGCCAGCCAGCGATCAGTGCCCAACTGCGTGGGCTGGGCATAGCCATTACGCACATCACACTGTACGGGTTTAGCGATAACCAATTCACTCTCTTTACAGCCGATTGCGCGCAGCGCGCTGATCACCACTTTGGTCGTGGCTTTGTCGGCGACATTCGAAATCATGGCGCGCAGATTCGGTAAATGCGGTGGGCTGTGGGGTGCCAGATGCGAAGCCAGTTGTGCCCATTCCTCAACCAGCATGGATGGCACCATTGAATCGCGCGTCGAGCGTGCGCCTTGCGCAACCCAGTCGGCCCCATCGTGCAACGCCCATTTGAGACGGGTATTGCCGATGTCGATGGCCAGGACGTGATTCAAAGCATGTTCCGATGCGGGTTTCATAAATACGCTACGTCACTTTCATATCGACCGAATGATTATGTCTGGCCGGTTTTGCATCGGCGGGTCGGACAGAAATTTCAGCCGACGAGAGCGCAATTTCATCGGTGCTCAGCCCGGACGCCGTCATTTTTTTAACCCGCAATGAACCGTCTGCGGCGACACCCGTTACAACCGCATCAAACGATTCGGCTGCGTTTTGCACAATATGCACGGTGCAATTTTGGTACACATGATAGGTTAGCCACTCGTCGCGAAAACCCTCGAAGCCCAGCGTATTAAATTTACCGAGTGCCGGTATTAGCTCACCGAGCAGGGTTGCCAACAACTGATTACGACTGATGGCGACGGCGGCATGTGCGGCAAAATCAGTCACGGGCTGATCAATCATCTGCTTCATCGCGTCCGGCAAATTAATGTTGATACCGATACCGATCACCGCAGTGGTGGGGCCGAGCATATCGCCCTGGGTCTCAATCAAAATACCGCCGAGCTTTTTTTGCTCTATTAAAATATCGTTCGGCCATTTTACCTGCGCGCCTATGATGCCGCTCGCCTGCAACGCCTTGACGATGGCGAGCCCCACCACCAGCGATAATCCGCCCAGCTGTGCGGCACCTTTTTCAAAACGCCATAACAAAGAAAACGTCAGCGAGGTGGTCAAGCCTGATTGCCAATGACGGCCGCGACGGCCACGCCCGGCGGTTTGCAGCTCGGTAGCTATGCAGGTGCCGCTGGGCAAATTAGCGGCTGAAACGCGACGCGATAGCTCAGTGTTGGTAGATTCGACCGTATCGACAATATCGACATCAACACGTCCCGCATTGTGCGCAAGATACTTGCGAATGAGCGCAAGATCGAGAAAATCGAGCGGGGCCGCCAGTCGATAACCACGTCGGGTTAATTTGAAAATATCCACACCGTTTTCTGACGCTTCCATCAGCGCATCTGATACCGCACTGCGAGACAGCCCCAGTTTAGTGGCCAGCATTGCGCCTGAAGTGAAATGTGCGTCCGATAATTCGCGCAAAATTTGAAACGTGAGCGGTCGCATGGATGACAATCAGCTCAGCTATCCGTGCGGTTTTCAGCTTTGTTTTCAGCTTTACAAGCCGCCACTTCCGCCGCATAAGCGACTCCGGCAATCACTGAGTCAAGCAGCAGTTCCACCCGCGCAGCGAGTTTGCTGGCGTTGCGGTAATCGGCCGGCGCAATAAAATCAACCCGCCCCGCCTCCAGTAAGCGCACACAGGTTTCTTTGGTCTTGGCTATTTTGGGATTGAACACGGCAATGGCATGGCCACCGCTTTTTTTCGATAGCGCCATCGACGGCACATCGGTCATGCCGTCACCGATATAAATCATGTTGGAAAACGGAATGGGCCGCTCGCTTTCGGGCATGTGATCATTGATCGACTCCGAGAGCGATTCTTTACCTTTGTTGATCCGAAATAAAAATTGGGTTTTGGAAGTATCCGTGATCAGCAGCTTCGGAAAAGTGGCAATACCGTATTGATTGAAATGATATTCCGATGCATAAATTTGTTTGAAATATTTGCGGATTGAAACTCCTTCCAGGATTTCTTTTTGTCCTGCCGAAATAATGTAGTGCTGCACATTTACTTTTCCTGCGCCCCGTTTTTTGACATACGCGTTGATGTGCGGAAACCAACTTTCGACACCGGGGAAATACTGGATTTTTTCGGCCATCGCGGAAAAATCTTCGCGCGTAATTTTTACGGAGTCGTTTTTATAGAGCTTCTCCATCATCAGCCGCATGTACACCAGCATCGGGTCAGAGCCGGTGGCGATAGCTTCTTCGTGAACCTGTTTCCAGAACGCCTGCGGCTCAATACCGATCTTGGGCAATACCGTATATTCCTGCATCGGCTGCGGAGACAGGGTGCCATCAAAATCATAAACGATCGCAATGGTGTCTTGAGAAAATTTACTCTTCAACTGTGGCGGTGATTTAACCGGGACGGTTTTGGCCGCGAGTGGCTTGGCCGCCCGCGCTTTGGCGATCTTTATTTTGCTTGTCGTTGCTTTAGTCATATTGAAAGTTTAACCGCAAAAGCGTTACCCGCAGCCGCGTTTGTCGTACAACAGCGGTTTAACACGCGCTTTCAAGTGCCACATCCCACCATGCAAACATTTAAGCCGGTTCAGCTGGGCATTAATGCAAGTCCAAACTGAAACATCAGAAAAAACGATTGCTGGATTTGCTTGCTGGTTTCCGGTGCTTAAAGATAATTTCATCGGCCATTGCAGGGCAACGTGCGATGTGCAGGGCTACGTCATAATCGCGGGTCACCCTAGCATCATAGAATTTAACAAAAGCGTTTTGATTAAACCGGGCAATCTTCAGACTGACCACGATGACCACGGCGCGTCAGCACGTCTAAAACAATGCGCCCTGAACTGGCTGGCCAGGAACATAAAATTGGCTGGTATCAAGCCGCTGGATCTGTCTGCGCCCTTGATTGTTCAAATCCAAACGCATACAAGCTTTGGTGAAACGCTGTTTCAGAAGCTCTGCAAAAATCCCCTGCCCAACCATGCGCGAACCAAAATCAGCATCGTTATCTTTGCCACCACGCATCTGCTGAACGCGCGACATGACATGCGCAGCTTTCAATGGGAAATGAGTCTCGAGCCAATTGCGGAACAATGTTTTGAGCTCCCACGGCAGCCGCAACATGATATAACCTGCGGTCGTGGCACCCATGTCACGTCCTGTCTCGAGCAAGCTTTCCAGCTCGTGATCAGTCAAAAACGGGATGACCGGGGCCACATTGATACCGACCGGAATGCCCGCATCGGCCAAACGCTTAATCGTAAGCATGCGTCGCGCAGGAGCAGCGGTGCGCGGCTCAAGGTAGCGTGAAATATGGTGATCCTGGGTTGTCACCGAGAGGGTAACGTGAACCAAATTGCGTTTTGCCATCGACACCAGAATATCAAGATCACGTTCAATCAACGATGATTTGGTGATGAGGCCAACGGGCTGATTAAACTCGCTCATGATTTCCAGGCACTGGCGCGTTAAGGTGTACTCACGCTCACACGGCTGATAAGCGTCAGTAATGATGCCCAAGCTTATAACATCACTTCGATAGCCGGGCTTGGATAGCTCGGCACGCAGCAGTTGTGGCGCGTTTACCTTGGCAAAAATGCGCGTCTCGAAATCCAGCCCGGGTGATAGGCCCAGATACGCATGTGTGGGTCGCGCAAAACAATAAATGCAGCCGTGCTCGCAACCGCGATAAGGATTGACCGAATATCGAAACGGAATATCGGGCGAGTCATTTTCGCTGATAATGCTCTTGGCGATTTCGCGTGTAATGACTGTTTTAAGCGGGCTAATGCCGGTTTCGTCGTCAACTGGCGTTTGCCAACCATCATCAAATGCGGCTCGGTTCCATTGCTCAAACCGGCCTTCGAGATTGAGTGCCGCACCCCGACCTTTGTGGGCATGATCTCGCGCTGAGCCGTTGGCGGAATTGGTTAGCCTGAGAGACATAGTCACCTCGCATCAAATATCAATACTGAATAAATATACAGTATTAATATTATTTTGCAATATCTCTTTTTCTGGAGTTTAGTGTGGGGCGGCTTGCCAAACTTATGCCCGGCACATGCCACACCCACACGCGTCACCAGAATTTATGCCGTCGTTTTATGGCTCGCGAGCTGATACCAATTCAGTTTACGGGTGAGTATCATCGCTAGTCCCAGCACGATGAAAAGCAATACGGATCCCATCACCAGCGCATTATCTTCAGACTGCAGCAATACAAAAAGGATTGAATACAACACCGCAATCTTCAGCCCAAACCAGAGCCCTCGCATGCGGCTACCCAGCACGTGCGCCAGGTAATAGCTAATCAGCAACATACACGCCGAGCTGGCAATAAGGTAAGCATAAAGAAAACGAATATGTTCGGAAAGACTTACGAGCAGTAGAAAGAAAACTGCCAACGCAAGACCGACCATCGCATATTGCATCGGATGAATTCGTATATCCCGCAAAGTCTCAAGCAAGAAAACAGCGGCAAAAGTCAGCATTATAAATAACACGCCATATTTCACAGCACGCTCGGCTTGTTGGTAAATATTGGCAGGCTCAATAAAGCTGACATCAAATGTTTCAAGCGGCAGTTTTTCAGACGCAGCTTTTTGCATTAAAGAAATATTGCGACTGGCCAACTGAGAAACTTCCCACGTCGCATTAAAACCGCTATCTGTCATGGTTTTGGATTGCGGTAAAAAGCGGCCACCAAAATTGGGATGCGGCCAATTTGCGGTTAAATTGACAACGGTGCTAGCGGCAAGCGGCGCAACAGCCAGCGAGCCTAACCCCGCAACATTTAAATTGATCGTGGCTTCATAGCGGTGCGTCCGCAGCACGTCGACTAGTGGTGCCACCGCTTGTACGCCATCTCCCAGTAAATCGGTATTAGTGCCGTTCGCAATCACCAGAGGCTCCCCATTCCACAACATTTTTGGTGTGCCGCTAAGGCCGCGTACATCGGTTACGCCAACGGCCAAATACGCGACACCGACTGTAAACAATTTTGGATCAAGTGCCAAACCTAAATTTGCCGGCACCTCAAATTCCGCCGTCCATTTACCCTCGCTGCGATAGGTGAGCGCTTTATAGATGCCTTTATATTTGGGCTCAATCTTCGCAATAACGTCGTAACGCAAACGGCTGGGTGCAAAAATGATATTTCGATGATGCGTAAGTATCTCCTTCTTTTCTTTGCCCTTATCGTTTACAGAAACAACGATTTCCTGCTCTGTATAAGGCACGATCAGTAACGGTCCTGCAAGCCGTTGCGCCCCGGATGAACTGGCCGCGATTGTTTGTTCAACCTGATGTTGTAAACTTTGACGCTGGCTAACCACCCCTTCAATCATCTGCAATGGAATCAATAATATTAATATAAGCCCGGCTATAACAAGAAGACGAATCAGTAGGGATTTTTGCATGGGATACCCGTTGTTGGCGTTACGTTGCTGGCGCTATGTTGGCCCAGAGGACGTTTGTGCTGCTGGCTATAAAAACCTATGCCGCGTCAATACTAAACAACACAAACGTCGCGCTCCGAGTTTGAGAAGGATCAGCGGCTTTTGTTAAGCACTGGTGACTTGCGATCCCACTGAATATTGAATTGTCGGCTTGCTGACAAATCAGCACTAAACCATGAAGCACCTGCGACGCCATTTGATGTTTGGTCAACATAAATATCGTTTAATGCGCTGGTGACTTTTCGGGGATGCTGGTTCAACCACTCTACCCACACCGTACCTACAGTGATGGTTGACGCAGCATAAGAAGACAAAGTTTCTGCCTGCAGCACCATGTTCAAGTTGGCTGAATTATTGATATGTAGCACTGACATTGTGTAGTTGTACTCGATTGTTACGGTCTCGCCCGGCGTTAAATTCAGGATCGAATCAGATTCAATATGGCGATCATTAATCACGACAACGAGCCGACTACGGTTGTGAATTGCGCCTATATCAGCGCGACTCATATTAGTGAATACCTCAAGCGTAACGGGTTCACCGGTTTGGGTGATAGCGCCAGCATCAAACTTGAGCGATGACAAAACGGCACCGTCTGGCAGAGAGGCGTGGAAGTTCGCAGTAGTGGGGCCATTAACCGGAATGAGAAAGGTTTGCATAATGCGAACTTCTGCGACATCATCATTGATGCGAATCCGCCAGTCACGCTCGATAGCCTCTAGCGTTTCCTGATCACAGCCAAGCCCCGTGACGAGCTGACCAGGATTGAGCTTTACACTTGACATGGCTTTGACCGCGTCGCTTGGCCGAGCGCATCGATTGATTGATTCTGTTGTCGATGTCAATGCCGACGCTTCCACCGTTGAGTTTTTTAAATTCAGGTTATGGGCCTCTGCACTGTTCATCAGCAGTAAAGTCAGCCCTGCGGCAAACAAACTAAAGACAATTCCACAAACTGCTGCCGCTGCCAACATTCTGATTAAATCCATGATTGCAAATTGCGCGCGGTCGATGCTTGCTGATGTAGCTTGGCTGGATGTAACGACCTGTGTTTTCATAGCGTTCCCTTTCGTTTTGGCTCATTTGCAGTTCGTTTTATGAACCGCCAGCACATGACTATTGGGCGCTTTGATTCAGGCTGTTTGGGCTTCTATCTATGGCAAGACTGCGATGCAATATGGCAAAAAAATGGCATGAAGCTTTTCTTGGTGCAATGCTGAAGTCGCATGCGGTATAGTCTTTTGTAGTTATTCCAAAATCAACTTTTTATCTCATCACGGAGAAGCGAGTCATGTTGAAGCGCATTGCTATTGTCGAAGACGACGCAACTATTCGTAAAAACTATGCTGATGCGCTTGCACGTGGCGGCTATGAAGTGGAAGCGTATGCGTCTCGATTAGTCGCAATGCCTGCATTCAAATTGCGCCTGCCGGATCTTGCTGTAATTGATATAGGTTTGGGCGATGAAGTCGATGGTGGTTTCACCCTGTGCCGCGATTTGCGCGCCATGTCCGCAACGCTGCCCATCATTTTTTTATCGGCCCGCGACAGCGATATTGATATTGTTTCCGGGTTGCGTTTAGGTGCAGATGATTATGTGACCAAAGATGTCAGCATGCCGCATCTGAGCGCACGCATTGCGGCGTTGTTCCGTCGTCTTGAGGCGCTGCGACAGCCTGCGCGCGCCGAGGATGTTCTGCACCGCGGTGAGCTGATGCTGGATATCAACCGATTGTCAATTCAATGGCGAAAGCAGGATGTTGTGCTCACTGTAACCGAGTTTTGGATGATTCATGCTCTTGTCAAATTTCCGGGACATGTAAAAAATCGGGATCAACTGATGCGTGAGGCGGAGTTGGTGGTGGACGACAATACAATCACATCGCACATGAAGCGTATCCGTAAAAAATTTGTGGCTGGAGATGCAGGGTTTGATCAAATCGAGACCGTTTACGGGATGGGATATAGATGGAAAGCAGGCTGACGGCAAGGTGAAATATTGATGATTTCACGAAATTTTATGGCCGTCTGTTTGCTGATATTTTTTTTATGAGCGTTGCCCCATTTTTTCTCAGCATACGTGCTCGTTTGTTGTTGGTGTCGCTTTTACTGCTGTTGATTCCGCTAATAGGTTTACGTTTTGTAAAAGAGATGGAAGGCTATCTGCGCGAAGGGCAGCAGCAGGTTTTGGTAAGCGCTGCAAGACTGCTATCGGCTACATTATCGGATCGACCACAATTGCTTCCACATGACGCGCCAGTAGAAAGTGGTGACGAGCAGGAACGGCGACGAGTACTGGCGCTATTCGGCAGTGCAGCGCCTGAAACCGCCGCCAATTTAGGGTCTACCTATCAACCATCAGAAGATATTGAGCGCATCTTAAGCGTAGTGGCGAAAAATGCGTCACGCATTTGGGTGGTGGATTCCCGAGCGCGTGTGCGCGGATTGTCCGGGAGCTTGAGTTCATCTGAAAGTCCCGCTAATGCGATTGGTGTATTGCAGAAAGTTTATCAATCAATGGTTCGTCCCGCGATTAAATTGTGGGGTGCTGAAAATTCTGCTGCCATTGTTGAGGATAACGCGCAAACAGCAAAAGCAGTCATGTCGCAAGTTGATCGTGCCTTAAACGGAGAGCCCACATGGCTATGGCGATATTTAAAAGATGGCCGAACGGTGGTGTTATCAGCCGCGCAACCGGTTTGGGCCGGTGATGAAATTGTTGGCGCTGTTGTTGTAGAAGAAACCACACGCGGCAATCAGGCAATAACGGTAGCTGCGCTGGAATCTCTTTTGGCGATGAGCTTTATCGTTTTTTTTGTAGGTTTTCTAACACTGATTGTTTTTGCCTGGCGACTTGCATATCGTGTGCGCCGCCTTCAGACGGAAGCAGATCGGGTAATAGATTTACAGGGCCGTATCAAAGGTGCAATTTCTGGATCGCATTCCCGTGATGAGATTGGCGCGTTGGCGCGCACTCTAGAGGAAGTGCTCCAAAGACTCTCACGCTACAACGCCTATCTGGAACAAATGGCATCTCGACTGGCACATGAATTACGAACGCCGGTTGCAGTCGTGCGTTCATCATTGGACAATTTAAGACATGCCGATTCATTAACAGACGCAAACGTTTATATAGAACGAGCTGATGAAGGAGTAAAGCGTTTGTCATTATTGATAGCGCGAATGTCAGAGGCATCTCAACTGGAAAGTATGCTTCAGGGTGAAGTGAAAGAACCATTTGACTTGGTGAAAGTGGCGTCAGGCTGTGTGGATGGTTATTGTTTTGCTTACCCAGACAGTAAGTTTTTTTTTGAAACTTGCGATGCCCGCGTGATGCTGTATGGACTGCCCGATACCATGGCGCAACTACTCGACAAGCTGGTTCAAAATGCCATTGATTTCGCCACCGTGGGCTCGATAATTGTGGTGGCCGTATCCGGCACTGCAAAGTACGCAACATTGAGCGTTATGAATCGCGGTCCTACTTTGACACCAGAGACGCAGTTGAGCTTGTTTAGCTCTATGGTGTCATCACGCACAGATGGCACCATTAATGGAACTCATCTTGGCCTGGGACTTTACATCGTAAGACTTATTGCCGAATTTCATGG
>ENA-OFCI01000486-OFCI01000486.1-metagenomes-genome-assembly--contig:-NODE-486-length-23822-cov-3.527160_pt1 | contig 23822 bp, 17 predicted proteins | sample MGYA00153391_OFCI01 | MGnify analysis MGYA00153391
GCCCAATAGAGAGCGAACCCGCCGGGCACCTAGACCGAGTCTGGCCAGACACCGGCCCTACTGAAAGTGTCTAGTAGCCCAGTAAGACGCAGGCGGCCTTCCCCGACGAAACGCTCGCTCATGCATGCCGATGAGCGGATGTTTCGGGCCAGGGACCCGCGCCGCATAGTCGTAAACGAAGGCAGAGGCGCGTGTAGCCCGGAGGCGGCTCGGTGAAACCTCGCGACAGGGTGCCGCGACAGCGCGGTGTTTCCCGCCTCGAGGCGGCGAGTTGATGACGTGACTGTCGTAGCGGAGACGCCGCAGGCGGAGCTCAGACGTGCGGCAGCGCCAGGCCGTCAGCCGGCGCAGCGGCAGTACTCACGCGCCCGGCAGCCGTTGCTCGTGCAACCTCAATCTCGCCCTACGCTGGAGCCACAGCCGACCGCCTGGGTGCTCGTCAGCAGTGGCCGCTGGAGGTAAGCATGACCCGCGTATCCCGCATCGTGACGGGTCGCGGTTGGCGAAGCATTCGCGTAACTGCAGTCGCGGCCTGGCCCTTCCGTCGGGACGCGCAGGTCGCGCCCGACCAGAACCTGGTGAGGAGTTCAGGACCGGCTCTTCATCGCCGATGCCGAACTCGCGGCTCCTTACCAGCCCGCCGTTCCGGGGCAATTCACACCGCGCCTCGATGAGGGAAGGCCATGCGCCGCCCTATTGACGCTCGGCACGGCGTTGCTCGACACTGTAACCCGCACGCCGCCCAACGGTCCGCACGGTGCTGTATGAGGCAATTCGACTGAAATACTCGGGGGAGCCACATGGCGGGAACATGGAAGTCGTTCAATGCTCCGTCGGGCGTGTCAGCCGATACGATGATCCTGCTGACAGATGCGACTGTGCTCGTCCACGACGCCAACCGGCAGGGGACGAAATTGGGCAATTTCGGCGGCGCAAATTGGTATCGCCTCACCCCGGATGCTCAGGGCGACTACAGCAAAGGGCAGTGGGCGGGACCGTTTCCGATGGCCAACGCCCGCCAGTTCTTCGCCAGCGGCGTGCTCCGGGACGGACGGGTGTACGTCGTGGGCGGCGAGTTCTCATCGGCGACGCCCCTGCAGGATGCCGATCCCACCGGGGAGATCTTCGACCCCACCACGAACGCGTGGGCGCCGATGACCAAGCCGCCCAGCGTCAACTACATCGTCGGCGACTGCGTCTCCTGCGTACTCGCCGACGGGCGGGTGCTGTTCGGCGGGGTCTCCGGCACCGGAACCGCGGTCTGGAATCCGGTGACCGGCGACTGGACCCCGGCCGGGACGGCTTTTTCCACACGGCCCGACACGAAAGTTGGCCTGGTCAACGAGGAATCCTGGTGTTTGCTCACCAACGGCAATGTTCTTGCGGTTCAGATCACCGGCGCGACTCCCGCGCAGAACACCGAAATGTACGTCTCCTCGACTGATACGTGGATCAGCGCCGGGAGCACCACCCAGCCACTGCCTGTCGGCAGCATCCTGGGCATTCCCACCAACGAAACCGGTCCCGCCGTGGGGCAGCCGGATGGCCGCGCGTTGTTTGTCGGGGGAAACGGCCGCACGCAGCACTACACCCCCGGATTGTTCCCGGACGAACAAGGGACCTGGGCCGCCGGCGCGAATCTGCCGCCGGACGCCGGCAACCCGGCGTCCCCAGTCGGCCTGCAGACGGTCCTCGACGGAGCGGCGGTGGTGCTTCCGAACGGCAGTGTGCTCCTCACAGGAGGTCCCACCAAACTATTCCCGCCGGCTTACTGGTCCAGCCCGGTGACCATCTACGAATACGGGCCGGGAGCCGACGCCGTGTTCGACCACACCACGCAGCACATGACAGCGGTGTCCCGGGTCCCGGGGAACCTCGACCTGTTCGTCATCGGGTTCGACAACGCGGTGTGGACGACGTTCTGGACCCAGGACGGCGGCTGGAACCCGGGCTGGTTCCAGCGGTACGGCATCACCGCGCTCGACAACCAGCCGCCGAACCCGCCACTACAGACTTTTGCGGTGTGCTTCCTGCTGCTCCCGAACGGGCATGTCCTCATGACGGGCGAGCAGCTCCCGATCGACGAGTACACCCCGGACGGCGGGCGGCTCACCCCTCAGGAGGGGTGGCGCCCCAGCCTGCTGAGGGTGCCGACCGTCCTGGAGACCGGCACCGTTTACCCCATCGCCGGACGACAGCTCACCGGGCTGACGCAAGCCACCGGCTACGGCGACGACCGACAGAACGCCTCCAACTACCCGCTGGTGCGGCTGTCCAACTCAGCCGGAGACTGTCACTACCTCCGGACGTTCAACTTCTCCACCCTCGGCATCGCCACGGCTGACGAGATCGTCACCGCCTCAATGCAGGTGCCGCCGGGCACGCCAGCAGGCTCGTGGGACCTCACCGTCATCGTGAACGGCATCGCATCGGCGCCACCCGTCAGCGTCACCGTCGACGCATCGGGATGAGGACGATGTCCCGCCCCGGGTCTGATGGAGGCTCTCAATCCACGTGAGGATGAGAGTCATGGCGGCACCGAGGAAGTACCCCGAAGAGCTTGGGGAGCGAGCGATCCGATTGGCGGGTCGACGGGGACTGGAACGACCATCATGCCAACGTTGGCACGACTACGACGGCCCGGATGATCTTCCAGATTCGCATGGACCGGGGCACGACTTCGCGGAGGAATGCGAGTTCGAGGGCGCGCAGAACCTGGTCGACGACAACCCCACCCGTGGAAGGGCACAGCCTGATCGCGCCGCCCGTGGCTCAGCCACCGGAGGCCGCGGAAACCCGTGAGGACGGACCGGCAACCGGGCATGGTCCGGCCTCCCGCGCCGACTCCCGCAGATTCGCGCAGATTCGCGCACGGTCGGTAGCAAAGGCGGACGCGTCGATCCACTGGGCATCTGTCTCCTTCTCCTCGTTGCTGACTCTTGGTGCGCGCCGCCGACTTGCAAGCGCCGCCCGCTCATCCGGCAGATCCGGACGTACGCGACCACGCCGCTGAGAACGCACTCATCTGCATGTTGGGCGCGCTTCTGCCGCGTAGCGTGCTCCACTGGAGGCACGCTCTTGCCGCGCGCCGGGTCCTAATCGCCGTCAGAAGTCGAAGCGCGTCGAGCCACCGGGTTCGACGCCGAGAACGGCGGTCAAGGAACGCGGCGTCATCCGATAGACCTGCCAAGGCGCGGGCCCAAGTCCGGGTGCATTGAATGGCGCTGTGAGGCCGATGCCTTCAGCGTCGGGCTCCACAGGCCAGCCCTGATCGGCCCACGCGTGGGCCAGCCGTGCAACGGTCGCAGCGTCGGTAACTCGCTCGGCGCTGCCCTCGACCACCAAGTCCATCTCGAGGATCGAGGTCGAGATCGCGCACCTGGGGTCGCGAGCGACATTGCGTGCCTTGCCGGTAGCGGCCCCGGTCTGGAACCAGAACGCGCCATCCACCCACAGCGCACCAACTGCTGTGACATGAGGACTGCCGTCTGCGTTCACGGTGATTAGCTAGGTCGTGCGCTGGTTGGGAGCCCCGACGCCCGGAGGCTCACCGGCGTTTAGGCGCTCCTGCACTGCTTCCCACTGCAACGGTTCGAGCCCGTCACCCGCGCCGATGTTCGTGATCTTCATGAACCGACGGTAGTTGCCCAAGCGGTCGACGGATAGAGCGACGCAAGCCGCTCCCTGCGTTGCTGCATACCCGACCGCTCGTGCCGCGATCCGCGGGGGTTGACGACATGCGTCACTCCGCCGCCAAGGACCCACCTTCAAGACCGTCCGTCCGAATCAGGGAACCGCCAGCGGGACTGTTCCGATCCGCGGACGGCCGTCGTTGTGAATCACCAGGACCGTCCCGGCTGACGATCCGCTAGTCACACTTTGGATGGCCACTTCTCAGCCGGATTCACCGAACTCGACTATGCCACTCTCGAGATTCCCGCCGGGCACATCGAAGTGGAACAAGATCGAACACCGCCTCTTCAGTCAGATCTCGATGAACTGGCGCGGCCAGCCACTGACCAGCCACGAAGTCATTGTCAACCTCATCGCCGGAACCACTACCCGCACCGGCCTGACCGTTACCGCCGAGCTAGACGAGACCATCTACCCCAAAGGCATCAAGATCACCGACCGCGAGATGCGAGATCTGGAAACACGGCGCATCACCAGGCACGACTTCCATGGCGAGTGGAACTACCGCGTGAGTCCAGCAACGTGATCCCAGCACATGGGACGCGGAACTGCGCGTGTCTTTGAATTACGGGCCCTAAGGCACACGAGGAGGGCCTGCGGTTGCCCGAAAGGCCCTCCTTATGCCCTTGCTAAGCGTGCCGGGAGGTCATCGCGTGGCGATGGCACCCAGCGGGCGGTTCCCGGTCCATCCGGACTGCATCGCCCCGTCGACGAAAGCTGCGTCAGGGTCAACGTCGGTGCCCGCGAAGGGCGCGTTCGGGTAGCTGAATGCCCCGACGTTGAGCGTGTCGTAACCACATCCCGCGATCAAGCTCGAGCACGGCAGCACGTTGCCGATGGGTTTGTATCCGGAGGACGTGGTGTTGTACTGAACCGACCAGATGACCTGCTCAGGAAGGGGGTTGGGAGCGGACATCTTGACGGTCAGAAGATACGGAAGGCCGCTGTAGCAAGTGCGGTCCTTGCTGTTGTACCACTTCCCGGCGTCAGCCCCAGTGCACTGGGCGCTGGCCGACGGTCGGTAGGGAACGGTGACCGTGGCAGTCTTCTCGGCGAGAACCACAACTCCGGCGGCGTCGTAGATCTTGAAGGTGATGGGAACATCGAACGTTGCCCCAGGCGTGGTCAGGCACGCGCCGTGCGCGTAGTAGTTACCGGACTCGCATCCCCAACTGGACAGCAAGACCGATACCGAGTCGAGATTGCGTGCCTTCCCTCCGAGGGCTACCAGGTCACCGAACTCCTTGGCAGGAGCTCCCTCGAAGCTCAGGCTCGGCACGTTGCCGGAGACCTTGCTGGGGATTGCGTTGTAGCCGGGTCCTGCCGCACCCCCGTTTGACGAACTTGGCCCTGCCGTGGCCGGACCGGCTGCCGCGAGTGCCATCGTTCCAATAGCTGCGACTGCGACGAGCAGACGCGGAACTCTCGAGTGTCTTCTCACTTTTTTGCTCCTTGGTGTCGTCTCGGGCCTATCGGCGAGGACAGCCAACGACGCGATCCGCCCCTGCGCTGGGTATAGCACACAATCGCGACATTTCCCCATTTTGGCTGCAACAAGCACAGCCTCGGAAGGTGTCAACCTGTTTGGGGTCAGTCTTTGGCTTTAGGCTGGTTGATGGTCACGGCGCCGAGCGGGGGCCTTGACCCGGGGGGGTGGTGAACCGTTCGAGGTGGCGTCGGTGGAGCTCGTCGAGGGTGTCCTGGCGGGCGTGGTCGACACGCCCCGGACCCAGAGCATCACTCAACGGTTCAGGTGGAAGTCCTCCGAGACCCTGCTGACCGCAGGCTCAGCGGTCAATGCTCCTCGGCGACGCGACCGACGTGCCGGATGAACTCCAGCGTGCGCTCAACGAGCTCAGGATCAATTGGAGCGTCCCACGGTTGCTGGCCCCGCTCGGCGAGGGCCTTCTCAAGCAGGGGGCGCCACAGCGGATCGAGCACATCGAGCGCCCAGGACACCGCGGCAGGTTTTGACACGACGTCGCCGATGACCTTCGTGCGGAGCAGGCGCGGCATCGTCACCACGGCGTACCGCTGTGACCAGGCGTCCCAGCTGCGGTGGTGCTCCCAGCCCTCGACGGCAATACGCAGGTTCCGGCGGGCGGCAGCTCGCATCATCTCGATGGGGACTTGATCAAGAAGCGTGCGAGGACTCGGGCCGTTCACTGTGACGCCGTGTTCGTGAAGCGTCCAGCGCATGACCTCGTTGTTGCAGTGAGCGTCGAGGACGACCTGGTCGCTGCCGTGGTCGACGTACGGCCAGCGCCGCCCGAGGGCGCCGAGATCCGCTAAGTCGGCGGCGAGGGGATAGGAGCCCTCGAGGTGCCGGTTCCAGTAGCCGGGCCGGTGCGGCAGGCCGCCGTGGAACGCCCGCAGTGCCGCCAGCCGGGTCTCATCGACCCGCGTGGACGACACGACGAGGAAGTCGCAGTCGCTCTCGTCGTCCGCACCGCCCAGTGCGAAAGACCCGTGCAGGTAGACCCCCACGAGGTCGTCACCGATCACGTCGCTGGCGTTGTCAACGAGCTCGGCGAGCACGTCGTCGAGCTCGTCAATTCCAGTCCAAGGTCTTACCATCGCGTCGCCCTGTCAGGAGGCGGTGTGCCGGAGCCAGTCGTTTGACGGCTCGTGGGCCTCGTCTCAGTATCCTCGTCCATGGGTCGTCTCAGAATTGACGTTCACCCAGGCTCGAGTCTCAGAATCGCTCCTACCGGACGCGAGGGGGCCACACCGTTGCTACCGCCAGGGGAACGTTTGCGCGGCGGGCTTTTGTCAGCCGGTCGTCCCAGCCCGTCCCTGCTACTGATCGGATGGGCCCTGGCGATCTGAACGGGCAACCAGGAGCTTTGTTACCCCGTGGACCGGCTGATCTCGATGCCTTTCCGGGCGTCGATCAGTTCGGCGCTGCCATCGGCTGCCACTTGTACACCGAACTCGTGGCCCGCAAAGCGCAGCCCGCGCACTGTCATAGCCCCGTATGCCGCGGGACGACATGGGTTGACGCCCAGGCGCCCTGCTGGCGCGTCGGGTTCGAACCCCAGCGCCACCGAGATAAGCACGGCGGCCGAGGCGGCCGACCAGGCCTGGGGCCGACAGGACGCGGGGTAGGGGACCGGCCTGCCGAGGACGCCCTCGCCGCCGTAGAGCTCGGGCCAGCGCCCGTCGAACCGCGTCGCTGAGGCGAGCAGGGTGCGAGCCACCTCAGCGGCTTCGGCCCGGTAGCCCTCACGCATCAGCCCCCAGGCGCAGATAGCAGTGTCATGGGTCCAGATCGAGCCGGTGTGGTAGCCGATCGGGTTGTATCCACCATTGTCGCGGGCCAGGGTGACTATGCCAAAGGGACCCAGCAGCGGGGGTGAGGTCAGCGTGGCACTCACGCGGGCGACCTCGGCGGCGTCGAGCGTCCCTGTGCCAAGGACGTGGCCCATGTTGGACCCCATCCCGTCAACACTGCGGCCATGTCCGTCAACGGCGATGGCCAGATATGGCGCGGCAGGGTCTCCCACCCAGAACTGCTTGCGGACGCGGACACGCATCTCCTCGGCCCATTGGCGCAGTTCGTCCGCACCGGCGACACCGAAGGCGTCGAACAGCCGTGCGGCAGCGTCGGCCGCCTCGACGGCATACCCCTGGGCTTCGACAAGGGCGATCGGGGCGTCCGCGACTCGGCCGTCACGCCAGCGCACGGCGTCACCTGAGTCCTTCCAGCCCTGGTTGACCAGCCCGGTTCCGGAGAGATCGACATAACGCAACAGGCCGTCGCCTTCGGGTGCGGCGTAGTCGGTCAGCCATCTCGCGGCCGCGACGAGGTGGGGTATCAGAGCGGCGACCTCCGATGCCGGCATACCCCAGAGCCAGGCGTCGTGAAGGAGGACGACCCACAACGACGTGGCGTCGACCGTGCCGTAGTAGACCTTCGGTAGCGTCATCCCGGAGACCGGATCGCGATAGACGTCACGGCGCAGCTCGTGCGGGATCTTGCCAGGGGCCTCCGCCGTGCTCTGGTCGACCTGGGTCCCCTGACGTCGAGCGAGGGTCCGCAGTGTGCCGGCGGCGAGCTCGGTGCCGAAGGGCAACATCATCCGTGCAGCCCAGATCGAGTCCCGGCCGAAAAGCGTGAGGTACCAGGGGGTTCCCGCGGCGGCAAAGATGTCGTCTGGGTCTTCGGGGTCGGTCAGGAGCAGGTGGCGCAGGTCGTCCAGTGAGGTCTGCACTGTCGACTCGAGGCGAGGATCCTGCGCCTTGGCGCTGATCCGCGACCAGTTCACCTTGCCCGAGCCGGGGTCAGCGTCCAAGTTGGAGGCGGTCACGCGGCGGACATCGACGGCGACGCTGACTGTGGCTGCTCGCCCTTGGGCAACCTCGAGGGTGAAGCTCACCTCGGCTGGGGAATCCCCTTGGCCTGGCTCGACCCGGGTGGGGGCGGGATCGAAGCAGATCGTGGTCGCGTGTCGTTCGTCGGCCCAGGACAGGCCGCGTCCGTCAGGGGTCAGGCACGCGGTCATCGGCACGCCCGCGGGCAGCCCCGACTTGACCGCGCCAATGTCGGCGCCGTCACCAGCGAGATGCAGGACGAGGTCGGCGCGGATGGGCCGATGCGCCCGTGACACCACCTGGATCCTCTCGCGCAACCCGCCGTTGACGATCTCGCGTTGTCGGTGCACCTCGACCGTCGGGTCCGCCCCACCGTCCCCGAGGTGGCGGCCTGAACCCCAGAACTCTGATCGCGCGCCAACGCTGGCCGACGCCATGAAGACCGAGGGCTCGTCCCCGAGTTGCGCCCTGAACATGCTGAGGACCCGACGGTCGTCGACGAAGAACCCTTGCGCCCCCTCGGGCTCGATCTGACCATCAGCTGTGCCGACGGCGGTCGCGTTGCCATTGAGGCAGATCGCCATCTCGTGCAACCAGGGCTGCTTGGGTGACACGAGATGGTCCTGGGGATGGACCTCGTGGTTCATGTGCAGCCTCCGGCGAGGTCGGGCGTGGATGCTGGGGGTCTTGACAGCGGAACCCTCGGGGGTCCAACCTTTTGACAACTATTTGAGCGTTCAAATGAGCGTTCAAATGACACCACGTCGAGGCTTGGGAGTCAACGTATGACGGGAAAGCTCGCCGGCCGGCGTCGTGCGACCATCATGGACGTCGCCCAAGCCGCACTGGTCTCGCGCCAGACGGTGAGCAACGTCGTCAACAAACCTCACCGCGTCGCACCAGAGACGTTGGAGCGGGTCCAACGCGAGATCGACCGGCTGGGTTTCCGGACCAACCTGGCCGCACGCTCGCTGAGCCACCGTCGGGCCAACGCCCTGGGGATCGAGCTCAATGCGCTCGGTGGGCGCAAGCTCGGCGGTCTCGTCGACCAGTTCCTGGTCGAGCTGACCATCGCGTCCCGGCACAACGACGCGCATCTGGTCCCCTTTGCTGCGGCCAGCTCCGAGACTCCGATCCCGGCATACAAGGACCTGCTCGCGAGCCAGCTCGTGGATGCCTTCATCCTCACCGACACCCGGCACGACGACCCGCGCCCGGACTGGCTGCGCGAACAGGGCGTCCCGTTCGTCACTTTCGGCCGGGTCTGGGACGACCCGAGCTTCCGGCTCTGGGTGGACGTCGACGGTCATGGCGGCACCGTCGCCGCCGTGAGACATCTCTTGGAGCGTGGCTATGAGCGGATCGGCTTCCTCGGCTGGGCCAACGCCTCGCCCGTAGGTGAGCAACGACGCGAAGGCTGGCTGTCGGCGACCAAGAGCGCGGGACTCGCCCACCTTGAGCTTCAGGCATTCTCCGTGCAGGACATCCGGACTGCTGCCCTGGCCGCGGCTCCGCTGATCAAGGCCATCGGCCACGGCGGCGCACTGGTTTGCGCCTCCGACATCCTGGCCACCGGCGCCTGGACCGTACTGCGTGACGAGGGGATGGTCCCGGGCCCTGACTTCGGACTGGTCGGCTTCGACGATAGCGACCTCGCCAGCTCCTTTGGCTTCACCAGCCTGCGTCAGCCATTGCAGGAGGTCGCCGAGAGCGTCCTGCACATCCTGGACGACGCCCGCAAAGGCACGGCGTCCGCGGTCGGGGGCACCCTCTACCAACCCAGCGTGATCGCACGCAGCAGCACCACCCGGTCGACCCCGGCACCTACGCCGCTTTTACCGACCCTACGGCGGGAGACCGCACCGACAATGGAGGAACAGCAATGAGATCAGGACACATCCGCCGGGGCTCGTCGGCGGTCGCTTTGTGCGCCATCGGCGCGCTCGTCCTCGCCGCCTGCGGCGGTGGGGGCAGCAGCTTCGGAGGCGCCACCAAGTCCCAGGCCGCCGGCGCGGCCAAGCTCACCATCATGATCGGCAGCTCTGGTGACGCGGAGACCAACGCGGTCAAGGCCGCTGCCGACGCCTGGGCCAAGAAGAGTGGCAACACCGCCACGGTCATCGTCGCCAGCGACCTCGGTCAGCAACTGGGCCAAGGCTTCGCCGGTGGCACCCCTCCGGACCTGTTCTATGCGGATGCCTCTCGCATCGGTGACTTCGCCAAGGCCGGCAACCTCTACGCCTACGGCGACCAGGTCCAGAGTGAGAACTTCCTGCCCAGCCTGGTCAAGACGTTCACCTACAACGGCAAGTTCCAGTGTGCGCCCAAGGACTACTCGACGCTGGCGCTGGAGATCAACACCGACATGTGGACCAAAGCCGGCCTGAAGGACTCCGACATCCCCAAGGACTGGGCCGGGCTGGAGTCGGTCGCCAAGAAGCTCACCACCGGCAAAGTCACCGGCCTGGTCATTGGCAACGACATCAACCGCGGAGGTGCCTTCATGAAGCAGGCCGGCGGCTGGGTCGTCTCGGAGGACGGCAAGACAATGACGTCGGACAGCGCGGCGAACCTCGCGGGACTGCAGGAGATCAAGAAGATGATGGCCGCCGGCTCGTTGAAGTTCAACACCGACACCAGCCCCGCTGCCGGTTGGGGCGGTGAGGCCTTCGGCAAGGGTATTGCTGCGATGACCATGGAGGGCAACTGGATCAAGGGCGCCCTGACCAAGGACTACCCGAACCTCAAGACCAAGATCGTCGAACTGCCAGCCGGCCCAGCCGGCAAGGGCACCTTGATGTTCAGCAACTGCTGGGGCATCGCGGCCAAGAGCGCCCATCAGGCGCAGGCCGTTGACCTGGTCAAGTTCTTCACCAGCGTCGACCAGCAGCTGGCGTTCACCAAGGCCTTCGGTCCGATGCCGTCCACCGCCGACGGCATCGCCAAGTTCAAGACTCAGTATCCCGATGACGCCGCCTTCGCTGCGGGCGGCGACTACGGCCAGGGGCCGGTCAACCTGCCTGGCTTTGACCCGGTGATGGCCGCCTTCAACTCCAAGCTGGCCACGTTGGGCAAGGGTGCCGACCCCAAGGCCCTGCTGGCCGACCTCCAGAAGAACGGCACCGCGGCGCTGGCTGCCGGCTGAGAGCACGAACCGCCCGGGCGGCATACGGGCAGCCATGCCCTGCCCGTATGCCGCAGTCCACCCACCAGGAGAAACGTCATGGCTCAGAGAAAGTCCCAGCTTCGAGGCCGCGAGGGCATCGCGGGCTGGTTGTTCACCGCACCGATGATCATCATCCTGGGTGTGTTCCTGTTCGTGCCGATCATCATGGCGCTCTGGGTCAGCATGACCAACTGGACGGGCAACGTGGATCCCTTCGGCGGCGGACCCAACGCGGCGTTCGTCGGCGCCAAGAACTACAGCTCGCTCTTTCTGACGGACGGTCTCGCTCGGTCGAACTTCATGCAGTCGCTGGGCAACACGTTCTACTACGTGCTGTTGGTCGTGCCGCTGCAGACCGCCACCTCGCTGCTTCTGGCCCTGATCGTCAACGACAGGTTCCTGCGTGGCAAGAGCTTCTTCCGCACCGCGTTCTACTTCCCCTCGGTGACCAGCTCCATCGCCATCTCCACCGTCTTCCTGTTCCTCTTCTCCAACACCGGCGCAGTCAACGGGTTCCTCAAGGTCCTGCACATCGACGGGCCTCAGTGGTTCAGCGACTCGCGCGGCCTGCTGCACCTGTTCCTCGGACTTTTCGGCGCCGACAACCCGGGCTGGGCGCAGGGTCAGATCTTCGGGCGCTCGCTGTGGGACTGGCTCTCCGGCCCGTCGGTGGCCATGTGCGTCATCATCATCCTTGCTGTCTGGACCACGACCGGCACCTTCATGCTGATGTTCCTGGCCGCGCTCCAGGACCTCCCTGTCGAGGTTGACGAGGCCGCGATGCTCGACGGGGTCTCGGCATGGCAGAAGCTCCGCCTGGTCACCATCCCCATGCTCAAGCCCGCACTGTTCCTGGTCACCACCCTTGGTCTGATCGGGACCTGGCAGGTCTTCGACCAGATCTACGTGATGGGCAAGGGTGCTCCTGCCGGGACGACGATGACGCCGGCGTTCCTGTCCTACAACACCAGCTTCAGGTCCAACGGGTGGGGCTCTGGTGCCGCGATGGCCTTTATCGTCTTCCTCATCATCGTGGTGATCACCTGGGGACAACGACGGCTCATGCGCGACGACAAGACCCCCGGGCGCCTGCGAAGGACGTTCGGAGTCGCCAACCTGATGCAGAACAACCGCGGAACGGGGCCAACGCCATGACGACCACGATCCTGCGCCCGCAGGACACCGCGCCCGAGGTCGGTGGACGAAGCGCCCAGCGGGTCAACCCCAGAAAGCTTGCCGGCTACGCGATTCTCATCATCTTCGCGACCATCTACCTGTACCCGTTCCTCATCCAGATCGCCACGTCGCTGAAGTCCGACCCCGCGGCCACCGCGCATCCCCTGTCACTGATCCCGAACCCCTTCGACCTCAGCGCCTGGAAGCGCATGTTCGGGCTGACGTCGGACACGTCCGTACCGATCATGACCTGGCTCGGCAACTCGGTGCTGGTCACCGTGGTCGTCACGGCGTCGCGGGTCTTCCTTGACAGTCTGGCTGGCTACGCCCTGTCTCGCCTGCACTTCAAGGGCCGAGGAGCCCTCTTCGCGGCGCTCCTTGCCGTCATGAGCGTGCCCGGCGTCGTCCTTCTCGTCCCGAAGTTCCTTATCGTCACCTACTTGGGCATCTTCGACACCTACGCGGCCATGATCCTGCCTCTGCTCGTCGACGCCGCCGGCATCTTCATCATGAAGCAGTTCTTCGACTCCGTGTCGGTCTCGATCGAAGAGGCCGCCCGGATGGACGGTGCCTCAGTCTTCCGGACGTTCTGGTCCGTGGTCCTGCCTATGGCACGACCGGCACTGATCACGTTGACGATCCTTTCGTTCCAGGGATCCTGGAACGAGTTCAGCCACTTCCTGGTCGTGACTCAAGCCCCCGGCCACAAGACAATGATCACCGGCCTGGCAAGTCTGACCAGTGGCGAACTCGGCGCCGGCACCCAGTTCCCGCTCAAAATGGGGGCCGCGCTGCTGACCACCATCCCGGTCGCGCTGATCTTCTTCGCCTTCCAGCGTCACTTCGTCCGAGGCGCCAACGAAGGGGCGGAGAAGGGCTGACCCGCCGCTCGGCAACCCCTGGCCTCTCGGTCCTCACGCTCGACTGCGACGTCCTCACCGTCGCCGGTAGGCGACGTCCGGATCGTCGCCTACACCGCCCCACCCGGAAGCAAGGAAGCCGACAGGCTCGACGTGGGATTCGTGGACACCGACCCGCGAACTTGGCCCTCCTGACACCGCAACGGACCGGTCCGCGGTGCTGACGGCGCTGTTCGACGAGGTGTTCCCTCCCGGCCGCATCGACCCTGCAGACCCAACACTGCTACTTCCGGGTACGCCAAGCGCCAATCGCTCGCAATCCGATGACGGACACCTCTGAGACGCTCGCGAGCCCGAGCCTCCGATTGCACCGGCCCGCTCAGCCCCGCTCAATGCCGCGAGAGAATCGCCTTCACGTCGATGCCGGCCGGCAGCACCCCATAGAGATGCCCGCGTGACTCGCCCAGCCGAGTCGCGATGAATGCGTCCGAGACTGCTGGCGGGGCGGTCCGCACGAGCAGCGACGCTTGCAGGGCAAGCGCGAGCTGTTCGACCAGGCGACGCGCGTTCACGGCCGCGGACGCGGCATCCGCCCCGGCCGTCTCGCGCAGCAGGCGGCGGGTCGCCGCGAGGTGCGCATCGAGCAACGTATGCTCCCCCGCCGCCAGGGAGACCTCCGCCTCGAACGCATCGGCACTTTCTGGTTCGCGCGCCAGGGCACGCAGCACGTCGAGCGCGATCACGTTGCCGGACCCCTCCCACAAAGCCATCACCGGCTGCTCCCGGTAGCGGCGGGCGAGCGGGAACGACTCGGCATAGCCGTTGCCACCGAGGCATTCGAGAGCCTCGTAGGAGTGCTCGGGGCCGCGCTTGCAGATCCAGTACTTCGCCACCGCGGTCGCCAGCCGGCGGAAGGCACGCTCCTGGTCGCTGGCATCGTCGTCGTGCGCGCGTGCCAGCCGCAGTGCCGTCGCGGTCGCCGCCTCCGACTCTAACGCGAGATCGGCCACCACCGCGGTCATCACCGGCTGGTCGATGAGCAGCGCACCGAATGCGGCGCGATGCCGCACATGCCAGAGCGCCTCCGCGACCGACTGGCGCATCCCGGAGGTGCTGCCGTAGACGGAGTCGAGTCGGGTGCGCGAGACCATCTCGATGATGGTGCGCACCCCGCGGCCCTCCTCGCCCACCAGGGACCCAGCCGTGCCGTCGAACTCGACCTCGCTGGACGCGTTGGAGCGGTTGCCGAGCTTGTCTTTGAGCCGCTGGATGCGGAACACGTTGCGGGTGCCGTCCTCGAGCATGCGCGGTACGAGGAAGCAGCTCAGCCCGGCCGGCGCCTGGGCGAGCACGAGAAAGGCGTCCGACATGGGCGCGCTGCAAAACCACTTGTGGCCGGTGAGTTCGTAGCGTCCCTCACCCACCGATGCCGCGCGTGTCGTGTTGGCCCGCAGATCCGAGCCGCCCTGCTTCTCGGTCATTGCCATGCCGAACAGCGCCGAGGTCTTGCCGGTGGTGAGCGTGCCGTCGTACTCGCGGCTGAGCAGTCGCGGCTTCCACTGCTCGGCCAGCGCGGGCGAGGCTGCGAGTGCCGGCACCACGGAGTGCGTCATCGAGATCGGGCACGCGTGACCTGGCTCAATCTGCGCGAACAGCATGAACGTCGCCGCACGCGCCACGTTCGCGCCCGGCCGCGGTTCGGCCCATGCGGAGGTGTGCGCGCCGTAGCCGATGGCGGCCTTGATAATGCGGGTGTACGACGGGTGGTATTCGACCTCGTCGATGCGGTTGCCGTAGCGATCGAAGGCGTGCAGCACCGGTTCGACCGTGTTGGCGAGTTCGGCGTCGTGCTGGAACTGCGCGGTGCCGACGTACCGGCCGACCTCGTGCAGCTTCGGAAGTGCCCAATCAGCGTCGTAGCGCTCGACCGCCTCGACGAGCGGGCGGTTCGTGGCGAACTCGTCGAGGTCGACGCGCGGCGGCGGCTGGTTGGTGACGGTGTGGGTGGTCATGGTCGATCTCCTTCATGTTCGGTGGCGCCGATGGCCCGCAGGCAGAGGGCAAGAATGCTGTTGATGACCTGGTCGGTCGTGGCGGCGGAGTCATTGAGCGGCGATAGCGGCCCAATGAGCGCCTCACCGATGGCGCCGACAATGCCCGGCCCGACGATGCGCGCGTCTTGGGACGGCAGCTCCCCGGAGGTAACGCCCCGCGAAATGATGGCTGCCACGGTGTCGGCATACGCCCTCCGGTAGCTCAACCGTTCGGCATCGATGAGCGGGTCGACCGGTTCGACGAGCAGCGCCCAGGCGAGGCGTCGCCCGCGGATCGCGCGGCAGGCAAACGCCTCGATGAGGGCGCGCAGCTGCGCGGCCGCGGTCTGCGTGGCGGTCGCGACCGAAGCCCGCACGGCGTCGAGCTCGATGCTCGCCGCCTCGCGGAAGACCGCAGCGAGCAGCTCCTCGCGGGTGGCAAAGTAGGTGTAGACCGTGCCAACGCTGACTTGGGCATCCGCGGAAACAGCCTTGATGGTAGCGGCACCAAAGCCGCCACGTGCGACGATGGCGCGGGCGGCATTGAGCAGGGAGCACGAGCGCAGCTCACGCGCCGTCCTGGTCGCCTCGGTCGCCCGATACGGCATCGCTGCGCCTCCCTGCGGTCTGGATTGCTGGCGAGAGCCTGCTCGCTGCAGGTTTCCTCCGAAGCACCTCCATGAAGAATTGAATCACGATTCACAGAATTCGACCAGACGCCACGGCCGACGTCTCCACTGTCTCCGACACTGGCGTCAGGATGGGCGCAGGTCCAGGTCGATGGCCTTGAGAGAGCGGAAGTCGTGCTCGGCCCGAAACAGGGACTTGTAGGTCGCAACGACTTTGGCCGCGTCCACTGCTCGGCGCCCACGGTGGTATGAGCGGATCTGGCGGGCTCAAGGTCGAGGCGCATCGAACGACCAGCGGTACGGCCCAGAGCGCCGACGAGGGAGAGTCAGCAATCACCGCAACGGGAACGGCCTACGGGGCAGTTCGGAGGATCTGACGACCTACCGCTCAGAGCCTCTGACGACCTACCGCAAAATGGCGATCCGAGTTTCGCAAGCGGACCCCACGCGGTCATCGTTGACAACTCCCGAGCTTGCAGCGCCTCCGCCACCGACTGGGGGAACCTCAACGCTGCGCTGTGCGTCACACTCGGGAAGATGCAAGGAATCGATCCTCGCGACCGACCGCAGGAGGTGCTCATGAAGCGCTTGTCCATCGTTGCGCTGGTCGGGTTACCACTGCTGTTTACCGCCGCATGCGCGAGCCCGAGCCACTTGGTCGGCGTGGCCAATGCGCCCGGCTCCTCCGTTGATCCCACGCACAGCTCGGCGACCGCGTCAAACTGCGAAAACACCCCTCGCCTAGGGAACGTCTCGGTGATGGTCGACTGGGTTGACTTCGTCCAGCTCGGCGGAACCCAGTACACCGCCAGTCGCGACGCTCAGGTGCCCCCTCTCGCCTCGACCCAGCTGGGAGGGGTGGTCGGACGGGTCCGCTGTGAGCTCAGCGCCCTGAAGTTCAGCCAGCAGCCCGGGCCGAACGTCGATGGCGACGCGGCGTTCCTCCAGATCGGAACCGAAATACACGCTATTGACGGCTTCGAGCCCTCATGCCGGGTTGCCGCTCGCATCGACGGCGCCAACCGCGTGTACCTGGCCCTCCAAAATATTGGCGGCTACTCCAAGGCGGCGCCCTGTGGGAAGGCGCCATAGGACCAACGATGACCGGACGCCTCTCAGCCAAGTCTCGGTGTCCGTAGGCGGAGCGGTCACCGTACACGAGTGCACTCCCCCCGGCTGAAGCAGACGTTGAACGGTCGCTATCGCCCCGAACGCCCCGAACGCCCCGAACGCTGCGAACGCCCAGAGCGCTCAGGAGATCTGGCTGAGGCGCTCCAACTCATCGGCGCTGAGGTCGAGCTCGACGGCTCGGGCCGAGTCCAGGACGGTCTCCGGTCGTGATGATCCCGGAATCGGGATGACCACAGGCGCCGCAGCGAGCATCCACGCCAGCGTGACTTGCTGGGGGCTGACTCCGTGCGCGTCGGCGATCTCCTGGAACACCGCAAACCTCGAACCGAGTTCAGCAGCCCGGGAGCTCCCGCCAAGTGGAGACCAGGGAAGAAACGCGATCCCCATCTCCTGACAAAGGCGCAGTTCGGGTTCGGAGCTGCGGTACGCCGGGGAGTACTGGTTCTGAACGCTCACGAGGCGGCCGCCCAGGACATCTTGGGCGGTCCGGATCTGGTCGGGGTTCGCATTCGAGATCCCCGCCATCCTGATCTTCCCCGCATCCAGCAGGGCGCCGATCGCGCCCACGGACTCCTCGTAGGGAACGCCCGACGCATCGGGGCGGTGCAGCTGGTAGAGGCCGATCGCCTCGACCCCCAGACGTGCCAGCGACGCCTCGCACGCCGACCTCAGGTGCTCGGGCGAGCTGTCGATAGTCCACGAGCCGTCGCCCGGGCGCAGATGACCCCCCTTGGTGGCGACCAGGACATTCGTCGTATCGCCACCGTAGGAACTGAGCGCCTCCGCGATCAGTGCCTCGTTGTGGCCCACTTCGTCGGCGCCGACGTGATACGCGTCAGCCGTGTCGATCAAGGTGACCCCCGCGTCCAGGGCAGCGTGGATCGTCGCGATCGAACGACTTCGCTCCGGACGGCCCTCGATGGACATGGGCATCCCACCCAACCCAATTGCCGACACCGCCATCGTTCCAAGAACACGAGTCTTCATGTCAGCCAACCTACCCACGTCGGGAGAACGGACATCACTCACGCCACCCACAAGAAGATGGATGACCGGGCGCATCGGAGCCAAACATCATGGCCGCTTGACGATCTTAAGAGAGACGGCTTAGGCCTGCAAGATGCGCCGACCCTGTCACGCTCGAGCTCAGCTCGCCGGTGATGGTGGAAAGCAGGAGCGTCGTGGCCGCGATCTCTCCACCTGTTCTGAGGACGGCTGCTCTGCCAACGACCACCTTCGGCAAGCCGGCGCCCCGCCCGTGCCCCCCGAACTACGACCACCTTCGGCAAGCCGGCGCCCCGCCCGTGCCCCCCGAACTAGTCGTGAAACGTGGTACTGCCAGGAGGCGCCTTGAGTCGGGGTCCGAGATCGCTGAGGTCGACCCGACCAGCGTCCGCGGCGGCAGCCAGGCGCGACGCCAGATCCAAGGCCTCATCGACCAGAGTGCTCCGCAACGGCGTCCTGACCTCTATCACGCAGAAATTTCCCCTTTGTACCTTCTCCATGGCTTAGACGAGGCGGGCGATGTCGACTCACGCGGCGGGCCGCACATCAGGGAACCAGGGTGTCGAGGCTGTCGACGGTCCAACCAATGGTGACGTAGCCGAGAGTGCTGACTAGTTCCAGGTCGTGCGGGCTCGAGTCGCCGAAGGGGAAGCGGAACAGCGGGCGGGGGTCTTCGCCAGTGACGCCCAGGATCGTCGTTCGGGCGCCAGTAATTTGCCTCAGGACCTGGGCGTCGGTCATAGCAGGCAGGGTGGTTCGTCGTGTGGTTGCCCAGTGCGCCGTCGCGGCCGGTTTGCACCACCGCCCGCGCGAAGCCCTACTCGCCGACCTGTTGGCCTGGGAACGCGAACAGTGCCTGGACCGGCCACTCTTCTTCCAGCACGACACCACCGTGGTCGCCGGAGCAGGGCCGAACGCCTCGGCTTTGCGTTCGCGGTCGTGGCTGCTACGGGCTGGCCTCGCTGGTCCGCGGTGATATCGTCGGCGATTGCTGGTGAGCAGCTCGAATCCATCGGCGTGATCGACGCTGAGGAGAACGGCCATGGTCCTTGATCACGGATGGCTGCTGTGACAAGCACTGGCGGGTCCGGTGAGGAAAGCGCAGTCGTGGCGGTCGAGTCCGATGCCGCCGATGAGACCGATTCTCGTGAGCCGCTGGTTGAGCTGTTTCGCGACTTGCGCACTTCGCGGACCGGGTTGGCCGGGCGGGAAGCTGTCCGGCGGATGTTGGTGTACGGCCCGAACGAGCTGACCCGGCGCGGAGGTCGGCGCTGGCCCCGCGAGCTGCTGGCCCAGTTCACCCAGCCGCTGGCGATCCTGTTGGCGGTCGCTGCCGTCCTGGCCTGGGTGGCCGGGACCGTGGCGCTCTCGGTTGCCGTCGTGGCTGTGATCTTGCTCAACGCCGGGTTCGCCTTCGTACAGGAGATGCAGGCTGAGCGAGCGGTCGAGGCCTTGGCTGCCTTCCTCCCGGCAACTGCCCGGGTGGTTCGCGATGGGGTGCGTTCCCAGATCGCCGCCCGTGACCTGGTGCCCGGTGACGTGCTGATCGTCAGCGAGGGGGATCGGGTCTGCGCCGATGCGCGGATCATCGACGGGACGATCGTGATGGATCTGTCCGCGTTGACCGGCGAGTCGATGCCCGCGAGCCGCTCAGCAGAGCCGGTGGCGGCGACCGGGTCCTTGCTGGACGCAAGAGACCTGGTCTTCAGCGGCACCACGTGCACCGGCGGTGAGGCCAGCACGGTGGTGACCCGCACCGGTATGCATTCAGAGCTGGGTCGTATCGCGGCTTTGTCCCAGCGCGTGCGAACGGAGCCGAGCCCACTCGAGCTCCACGTGAGGCGTGCGACCTGGATCATCGCGGCTGTGGCTGTCGTGGCCGGGGTGGCGTTCCTGCCTTTAGGGCTGGCGGCTGGTCTGGGCTGGAGCGCGGGGATCAGCTTCTCGATCGGGCTGATTGTGGCCAATGTGCCCGAGGGTCTGCTCCCGACGATCACCCTCGCGCTGGCGGCCGGGGTCCGTGAGCTCGCTGGTCGGGGGGCAGTCGTGAAGCGGCTGTCAGCGGTGGAGACGCTCGGGTCGACCACGGTGATCTGCACGGACAAGACCGGAACGCTCACAGAGAACAGGATGCGGGTGACCAAGCTGTGGCTGTCCGGTGCGGAGCTGGATACGACCGAGGCGACAGGCGATCCGCGGGCGCGGTTGCTCGCCTCGACCGCGGCGGCGTGCACGACGGCTGAGGCGCCGAGCGATGCCCAGCCAGCTGGTGGCGGTGACCCTACTGAGCTCGCACTGCTGCACCTGGCCGCAGATCTGGGGGTGGCCGTCGACCCGGCCCGGCGCGAGGCTGCTCGTCGGGCGATGTTTCACTTCGATGCTCACCTGAGCCGGATGTCCAGCGTGGACGAGGAGCCCGGCAACGTCGCCGTGCACACCAAGGGCGCACTGGAGACGGTGCTGCCCTGCTGCACGCACCTGCTGGACCAACAGGGGCACGGGCGCCCGATCGATGACCGGTCGCGAGTGGAGCTGCACACGACGCTCGACCGGTACGCGGCCGGTGGCCTACGGGTGCTGGCGGTCGCACGACGCGCCCTCGATCCGGGCCAGGTGGTCCCGAAGGACCGGCATGATGTCGAGTCGGGGCTGACCTTGATCGGGTTGGTCGCGATGGTTGACCCGGCTCGCGCCGGCGTCGCCGACGCGGTCGCGCACGCTCACGAGGCTGGCGTTCGCATCCACGTGATCACCGGCGACTACGGGCTGACCGCCGCTGAGCTCGCTCGCCAGGTCGGCATCGGCCAAGAAGGATGCCACATCGTGGTGGGCGACGATCTGGCCCGGCTCAGCGATGCCGGGCTCGACGCGTTGTTGTCCGGGGATGAGGAGATCGTGTTCGCGCGGACCTCACCCGAAGGCAAGCTTCGTATCTGCGAGGCACTGCGCGCTCTGGGCCACGTGGTGGCGATGACCGGCGACGGCGTCAACGATGCGCCGGCACTGCGGCACGCGGACATCGGCGTGGCGATGGGACTGTCGGGGACCGATGTCGCCCGCGAGGCGGCGACCATAGTTCTGACGGATGACAACTTCGCGACCATCGTCAGCGCGGTCGACGTGGGACGGCGGGTGTTCGACAACGTCCGCAAGTTCGTGCTCTACATCTTCGCCCACGCCGTACCCGAGGTTGTGCCGTTCCTCATCTTCGCGCTCTCCGGTGGCAGGGTGCCACTGCCACTGACCGTCCTGCAGATCCTGGCAATCGATCTCGGCACGGAAACGCTGCCGGCTCTGGCCCTGGGCCGCGAACCCGCCGAACCCGATCTGATGAGCCGCCCACCGCGACCACGCACCGCCGGAGTCATCGACCGCACTTTGCTGATCCGTGCCTGGGGGCTGCTAGGCGCAGTCTCCGCGGTGCTGGTGATGGGAGGGTTCTTCCACACCCTCTCGCGTGCCGGTTGGCATCCCGGCGACCCGACCTCAGCGGGCACGCCCCTGCACAGCGCCTACCTCCAGGCAACGACGATCACCTTCGCAGGTATCGTCGCCTGCCAGATCGGCACGGCTTTTGCCGCCCGGACCGACCGTGCCTCCCTGTTCTCGATCGGGTTGCTGTCCAACCCGCTGCTGCTTTGGGGCATCGCCTTCGAGCTGATCTTCACCGGAGCGGTCATCTACGCCCCCCCGCTGCAGGGCATCTTCGGGACGGCCTCTCTCGGCCTCGGCCAACTGGCTGTCATCGCCCCGTTTCCGGTGATCGTCTGGGGCGCCGATGAACTCGCCCGCTGGGCACGCCGGCAGAGAGCGACTCGCCGGGCGGGGTGCTAGATAGTACGTAAGAGAATCCGCCTGCGGACGCCCAGCCAACGGGGCTTCGCCCCAGCCCGACGAGTCGTGTCGTGGTCGCCTGCTATTTTTCGCGCAAGCTCACGCAGCGACCTGCGGTCAGGGCAGGCCGACCGCCGCCACGCGCTACGCCCAGATGTGTTGACCATGACGCGAAGTGCGCATCGGCAGGTCAGGTGCGCTGTCGTTGCGCAAATGAAGCAAGCAACACTGACGCTACCCCGGCTATCCGCGCCTCCGCGGGCCAAACTTGACTCCAAATTACGGCTCCGCCGCACCCAGCCTTCTCCGCCGGTTCCGGGACTTCGCCCGGGCCGGTGGCCCCTTCGGGGCAGTTCTGGTCACCGAGAGCGGGTCGTCTTACGGTTCGTAGATGGCTGATGAGCTTACGGAACGGTACGGCGAGTTGTTGACCGGCAGTTATGACCGCGTGGATCGGATCGTGCTCAACGCCTACTACCCCCTGGGATACAACCCAGGCCGCGCTAGAACTCCGTGTCAGAAGTCGTCCGATTGACTCGGGGATCTGGGCGTCGATCTTGGCCAGGGACTTCTTGAACTCAATGGCTCGGTGGGCATCGGACACTCGGGCCGGTGTCTGTCAGTGAAGGATCTTTCGTGAACGGTTCTTCAGCCCCTGCTCCCGGCGTGCAAGTCGCCAGCAGCGGGCTACAGGATCTGTAGCCCCTCCTGCAAGAACGTTACGCCAAGCGCGCACCGGCTGTCTGGTACCACGTCGGAAGGGTCATGCCACGTGCCCACGCCGTCGAGTCGTATTCGGGCAGCTCACAGACCAACGTCAGGATGTCCACCACGGTCTCGCTGGTCATATGCTCGCCGAAGTGCGTTGGCGGGCTCATGTCATCTTCATCGGCATACCTGCCGATCGAGTAGTTCTGCCGACCGCGGCCGGTCACGATAAAGCTCGTCCCATCTCCCACTGAGCGGACCAGCATCGTATGACCCTCGGCCAGGTGGTGCGCGTTCGTCTCGATCCCCTCGAGGTCCAGCTTGAACCTCAGGATGTCTATCCCGTCGCGATGCTCGGAGTCGCGCCTGTCCAGGAAGGTCGTCATCGGGTAATCCGCGGTCATCGCGTGAACCCCAGAGTCTGCACGTCGGAATCGATGTCTCTCAGATGGCCGTCCATGATGTCTCCTTCGACGATGATGGGGGAAATCTAGCGTCTGCCCATGTCCGGGTCGAGAACATCGGCCCCGGCGCGCCGTCGTCCACGACCTTGCGCCGCCTACCCTGGCTCAGCAGTCTGTGAGCGTGATGATCGGGACCATTTGATAACGCCGGAACCTTCGGGGCCCGACGCGGATGAGACCAGCAGGAAGAGGGTCAGGTGATGGCGTGCGGATGACACCATCGTGTCCGCAGGCCCAGGCGACACCGTCCTTGCGTCCTTCGCCGCGCACCTACGCGCCGGTGTCCGCGACCGGGACATGGTGGGTCGGTTCGGTGGAGAGGAGTTTGTGGTGGTCTTCCCCGCCACGACCATTGAAGGCGCATACGACGTCCTGAGCCGGTTGCGCGCATCCTGGCAGACGTCATCCCCCGTTGCCGATCACGTTCAGTGCGGGGCTCGCCGGGCTGAACGGGCTCGACGGGGATAGCCGGCCTGCAGGTCAGACTGCCCTGAAGTCGGCCAACGCCCTGATGTACGCCGCCAAATCGGCGGGACGCGACCGGGTGGAGTGCCAGCAGAGCCCGACACACGACGGCGGCCCCATCGGGAGCGCGGGGTATGAGTACGTCGAAATCGTCGTCGGACCAGAGGGACGTGGCGAACCCTCTCGCCCTCTACCTCGCAGCGGTGCACGATGGCCAGCGCCGGCCAGCGATCGACCTGGCGGCCGATGGGGCCTTGCGCTGGGTGCAGACCACTGGGCAGCCGATTTCGCGGTGGGGGCGGACATCATGATGTCTGCCCCGGTGTAGTCGGTGACCAGGTCTT
>ENA-OFCI01000489-OFCI01000489.1-metagenomes-genome-assembly--contig:-NODE-489-length-23773-cov-4.745088_pt1 | contig 23773 bp, 17 predicted proteins | sample MGYA00153391_OFCI01 | MGnify analysis MGYA00153391
TTCGGTTACGCTGTTCCAGGAAGGCGAAGGCTACGGCCTGTCGGCCGTGCTCGATGTGGACCTGAAGGCCTTTGACCACGACAAAGCAATCGAAATGGTGCGCCAGGCCCACAAAATATGTCCGTATTCGGTGGGCACCCGCGGCAACATGGAGGTGGAGTTGAAAGTGCAAGGCGAATCCATTCCTGTTTCAGCGGAGGAAAACGCTGGGATAGCCGAAGGAAAATAAGTTAAGTATTTCCAGTTCAAAGTCAAAAAGAACCGCCCGACAATGCGGGTGGTCCTTTTTGACTTTGAACTGGAAATACTTAACTCCTAACTAAACCCCAACACCGGGTGCGGTTGATATGGCTCTTCCAGGCGTCTTATTTCTTCTTTGGTAAGCTGCACGTTCACGGCGGCCACCGCGTCTTCGAGGTGTCCGGGCTTGCTGGCCCCCACGATGGGCGCGGTGATGCCGGGCTTGGCGAGCATCCAGGCCAGGGCGATTTGGGCGTTGGGCAGGCCGCGCGCCTGGGCAATTTCCGTCACCCGGTCGACCACGGCAAAGTCGTCGTCGCGGCCGTAAAGGCTTTTGCCAAAGGCGTCAGTTTCGGCGCGTTTGGTTTCGTTGCGGGCCTTACTGCGGCCGCCGGTGAGTAGGCCCCGCGCCAGTGGCGACCATGGAATGACGCCGATTTGCTGGTCCTGGCACAGCGGCAGCATCTCGCGCTCCTCCTCGCGCTGCAGGAGGTTGTAGTGGTCCTGCATCGACACGAACCGCGTCCACCCGTGCCGCTCGGCGACGTGCAGCATCCGGCCGAACTGCCAGGCCCACATCGAGGAGGCGCCCACGTAGCGCACCTTGCCCGCGCGTACCAGGTCGTGCAGCGCCTCGACCGTCTCCTCGACGGGGGTGTGGGGGTCGAAGCGGTGGATCTGGTAGAGGTCGACGTAGTCGGTGCCGAGTCGACGCAGACTGGCGTCGATCTCGGTCATAATCGCTACCCGGGACAGGCCCGCGCCGTTCGGGCCGGGCCGCATCCGGCCGCTCACCTTCGTCGCGATCACCACGTCCTCGCGCCGGGCGAAGTCGCGGATGGCCCGCCCGAGGATCTCCTCGCTGCTCCCCGCAGAGTAGACGTTGGCGGTGTCGAAGAAGGTCACCCCGAGCTCGAGGGCACGCTGCAGGAACGCCCGGCTCTGCTCCTCGGGCAGCGTCCAGCTGTGGCTTCCGCTCCCGGGCTCCCCGTAGCTCATGCAACCCAGGCAGATCCGCGAGACCTCCAGCCCGGTTGCCCCGAGCCGCACCTGCTCCACGCCATCCCCCGTCTCCGGTACCGCCGATTCCCCGACCGTACGTGCCGGCGTGACCGGCCGGGCGCGACCGCCTGGTAGGACAGCCCCATGACCTGGACCGAGCCCGGCGCCTTCGTCGTGGCCGACGGCGTGCATCGGATCCCGCTTCCGCTGCCGCAGGACGGTCTTCGCGCCGTCAACGTCTACGCCGTCGAGGCTGCCGACGGGCTGGTGCTCATCGACGGGGGGTGGGCGGTCCCGCAGGCCCGCGAGGCGCTGCTGGCCGGGCTCGCTGCGATGGGTGCCGGGCTGGGCGACGTCCGCCGCTTCCTCGTCACCCATGCGCACCGCGACCACTACACCCAGGCGGTGGTGCTCCGGCGCGAGACCGGCGCGAGGGTCGGGCTCGGTCTGGGTGAGAAGCCGACGCTGGACCTGCTGGCAGACGTGGAGCGCCACCCGTTGGCCAGTCAGGTGGACCAGCTCGAGCGCCTCGGCGCCCCCGACCTGGCCGCAGCGACCCGGCGGGGGGTCGCCGAGCACCGCGTCGAGCTGTCGGAGTGGGAACCTCCGGACGACTGGCTCGAACCCGGGGACCTTGCGCTGCCCGGTGGCCGGGTGCTCGAGGCCGTCGCGACACCCGGGCACACCGCCGGGCATCTGGTGTTCCACGACCTCGTGGCGGGCCTGCTGTTCGCCGGAGACCACGTGCTGCCGACCATCACGCCGTCGATCGGGTTCGAGCCGGTCCTGTCAGCCGACCCGCTGGGCGCCTTCCTGCGTTCGTTGGCGCTGGTCCGTTCGCGGCCCGACGCCATGCTGCTGCCGGCTCACGGCGTCCTGACGGACAGCGTGCACAGGCGGGTCGACGAGCTCGTCGCCCACCACGGTCTGCGCCTGGACGAGGCGCATGCCGCGGTCACGGGTACGGGGGACTGTGCGGCCGAGGTCGCCGGCCGGCTGCTCTGGACGCGCAGCCTGCGCAGGTTCGACGAGCTCGACCACTTCAACCAGATGCTCGCGGTCTTCGAGACCGGTGCCCACCTCGACCTGCTGACCAGCTTGGGCCGGCTGGTGCGAGAGCAGACCGATGCAGTGCTGCGCTACCGCTGACCCGAGCCGTCAGGCGTCCGGAGCCGGCCGGTGGTCCGCGCCCAGGCCCGCCACGCCCGCCGTGATGTCGCCCCAGGTCGGCACCGCCGCCCGCTTGGCCTTGCCCACCTTCCGTGCCGGCGCGGCCGTGGGCGGTGTCGGCCGCCCGGACACCGGGCGCAGCACCGCGCCGAGCGCGTCGTCGGACACCGGCCCAAGTCGCAGGGCGTGCCTCGCGGCCTCATCGATGGCGTGCACGCGGACGCTGGCGGGGTCCCAGCGGAGCCGGACCGCTTCGCGCCCGCACTGCGCACGGACCTCCCAGCGGCCGGGCTCCACCAGCCAGGCGTCGTAGATCAGCAGCTCGGGGTCCTGCGCGAGCCGGACCATGTGCTCGGCGACCAGCTCGCCGACCGGGCGGCCCTCGACGCGGGCTAGCTGCGCGCGCGCGGCCTGGTGCTCGCGTTCGGCCAGCACCGGCCCCTCGTAGCGCATCACGTGCTCGACGGGCACACCGGACTGCTCGGCGATGGCTGCGGCGCTCTCTCCGGTACGGATGCGCTCCTGGATCTGACGTGGCGACGGCGCCGGCTGCTCGGCGAAGGGCAGCGCCGGCTGACGTGCGGTGGGCACGTCTCGCAGCGGCAGCTCGAAGGTGTCGTTGCCCGAGCGCAGCACCAGGCGCAAGCCGTCGCTGGTGAGGCCGACCACGGTCAGAGGACGCACGTCGACACCTTGCCATGCTGTTGCCCCCGCGTGCTTTCCCGGGATGTCGGACCCGCGGGGTAAACAGGCCGCGTGCTGGAGGTCCACCGGGCAGAGCGGACGGCAGTGCTCGCCGACGCGCTCGGCGCGCTGCTGCGGACACCGCTGTCCGACGCGTTCGCCACCGAGGTCGTCGCGGTGCCCGCGCAGGGGGTGGAGCGCTGGCTCGCCCAGCGGTTGTCCGGCGTGCTCGGGGCCGGCGAGGGGCGCGACGGCGTCTGCGCCGGGGTCGAGTTTCCATCGGTGGGCACGCTCGTCGAGGACGCCATCGCCACTGTGGGCGACGAGGGGGACTCAGGGTGGCGGCAGCCGGTCTGGCCGTTGCTGAAGGTCATCGACGAGTGTCTTGTCGAGCCCTGGTGCGCAGTGCTCGCACGGCACCTCGGTGGGCCGCAGGACGGCCACCGGCGTGGCCGTCGCTGGGCGGTCACCGCGCACCTCACCGGTCTGTTCCGGTCCTACGGCGCTGCCCGCCCCGAGATGCTGCGCGACTGGGCCGCCGGCCGCGACACCGACGGTGCGGCTGCGCTACCCGTCGACCTGGTGTGGCAGGCCGAGCTGTGGCGCCGGCTGCGGGCCCGTCTGGGGCCCAGCCCCGCGGAGCTGCTCGACGAGCGCTGCGCGGCACTTCGCGCCGACCCCGGGCGCTCCGGCCTGCCGGCGCGGCTCAGCCTGTTCGGTCCGACCCGCCTCACGGCCGACCAGCTCGCAGTGCTGGCGGCACTCGCCGACCACCGCGACGTGCACCTGTGGCTGCCGCACCCGAGCCCGGCGCTGTGGGCCGCGCTGCAGCACCGTACGGCGCTGCGACGTCGCGACGACCCGACGGCGACGTCGGCCCGGCACCCGCTGCTGCGCAGCCTGGGCCGTGACGTGCGCGAGCTGCAGCTGCGCCTGCCGCCGCACACCGACACCCACCACGACGGCCCGCCGCTGCCCGGGACGCTGCTGGGCCGGCTGCAGGCCGACCTGAGCGACGACCTGCCGCCGAGCCCCTCGGTGGCCGACGCCAGCCTGCGGGTGCACGCCTGCCATGGGCCGGGCCGCCAGGTGGAGGTGCTCCGCGAGCTGCTGCTGCGGCTGTTCCAGGACGACCCGACGCTCGAGCCGCGCGACGTCCTGGTCCTGTGCCCCGACGTCGAGACGTTCGCCCCGCTGATCTCGGCGGCCTTCGGACTTGGCCCCGGCCTGCCGCATCCGGGCCACGCGCTGCGTGTACGGCTCGCCGACCGCAGCCTGCGTCGGACCAACCCGCTGCTCGACACCGTCGCCAGCCTGCTGGAGCTCGCCGGTGGCCGGGTCACGGCCAGCCAGGTGCTCGACCTTGCGGCGAGCCCGCCCGTACGCAGGCGCTTCAACCTGGCCGACGAGGACCTCGAGCGGATCTGCGACTGGGTAGCCCGCTCCGGGGTCCGCTGGGCGCTCGATGCGCCGGGCCGGGCGCCGTACGGGCTGGAGCAGGTACCGCAGAACACCTGGCGGGCCGGGCTCGACCGGATCCTGCTCGGAGTTACCACCTCCGAAGACGCGCCAGTCGCCCTCGGTCTCGCGCTGCCGCTCGATGACGTCGACAGCAGCGACATCGACCTCGCGGGCCGCCTCGCCGAGCTGCTCGACCGGCTGTCCGAGGTGCTGGCGCAGCTGAGCGGCGAGCACCCGGTGGCGCAGTGGACCGGGGCGCTGGCCGATGCCCTCGACGCGCTCACCGAGGTCCCGGCCGCAGACGCCTGGCAGCTGACTCAGGCCCGCCGCGAGCTTGCCGAGGCGGCTGAGGGTGCGAGCAGCACCGTCCGGCTGGCTGACGTGCGGGCGGCGCTGGCCGACCGGCTGCGCGGCCGGCCCACCCGGGCCGGCTTTCGCACCGGTGACCTGACCGTCTGCACGCTGGTCCCGATGCGCTCGGTGCCGCACCGGGTCGTGGTGCTGCTCGGGCTCGACGACGGGGTCTTCCCACGGGCCGCGGGCGTCGACGGCGACGACGTGCTCGCCCGCGACCCGCGGCTGGGTGAGCGTGACGCCCGCAGCGAGGATCGCCAGCTGCTGCTGGACGCCGTGCTGTCCGCGGGTGACCGGCTGATCGTGCTGTACACCGGGGCCGACCCCGTCAGCGGCGCGCTGCGACCGCCCGCCGTCCCGGTCGGCGAGTTGCTCGACGCCGTCGAGGCGATGGCGCCGGGCAGCCGTGACCAGGTCGTCCGCAGGCACCCCCTGCAGCCGTACGACATCCGCGCGTTCACCGGCGCCACCCCGTTCAGCTTCGACCCGGTGAGCCTGGCCGGTGCCGTGCGGGCCGACCGTCCACGCCGGGCACCGAGCGGGCGCGCCCCGCTGCCGCCCCGTCCCGGACCGGTCGGCCTGGCGGAGCTGGTGTCCTTCGTCGAGCACCCGGTCCGGGGCTACCTACGCGGGCGGCTCGGCCTGACGCTGCCCGGTGAGGACGACGAGGTCGCCGACGCGCTGTCGGTGACGCTGGATGCCCTGCAGGAGTGGGCCGTCGGGGAGCGGCTGCTCGACGCGGCCCTGCGCGGCCTTGACCCGGCGGCGAGCCGGCACCGTGAGTGGCTGCGCGGGACGCTGCCGCCCGGTCCGCTCGGCGGCCGGGTCCTCCAGCGCGTCCAGGAGCGGGTGACACCGGTGGCGGCGGCGGCTGCCCCCCTGTTGACAGTGGCGGCGCGCTCGGTCGACGTGCGGCTCGAGCTCGACGGGCAGGTTCTGTCGGGCACGGTGAACGGGGTGCGTGATGGCGCGGTCGTGGCGGTGTCCTACTCCAGCCTGTCGGCCAGGCACCGCATCCGGGCGTGGGTGTTGGCCCTGGTCCTGGCGGTGGCCGCCGAGGGCGACCGCGCGGTCACCGTCGGTCGCTGGTCGCGGGGCGCGCGTACCTCGACCATCACCGCGCCGCCGGAGCCGCGCGCTGCCCTCGCCGAGCTGCTCGAGCTGTACGCCCGGGGCAGCTGCGAGCCCTTGCCGCTGCTGGTCAAGACCTCGGCCGCCTACGCCGCGAGCCGGCTGGGCGGCAACAGCGTCGAGCAGGCCACCGAGCGCGCGGCCCAGGAGTGGCGGACCCGGTTCGGCGGCGAGCAGCAGGACCGGCACCACCGCTACGTCTGGGGCGATGACGCCGCGCTGACCGAGTTGCTGGCTGCGCCGCCCGGTCCGACCGAGGGCTGGCCGGGCGAGAGCACCCGCTTCGGTGCGCTGGCCTGCCGACTGTGGTCCCCGGTCCGGCAGGCCGAGGAGCTCGCATGACCGTCCCGGGACCGCCCGCATTCGACGTCTGTGGGTCGCTGCCCAGGGGCACCACCCTGCTGGAGGCGAGCGCCGGCACCGGTAAGACCTTCACCATCGCGGCGCTGGCGACCCGCTATGTCGCCGAGGGCGTCGCCGAACTGTCGCAGCTCATGCTGGTGACCTTCGGCAACGCGGCGTCCCGCGAGCTCCGCGACCGCGTACGCGAACGGCTCGGCAGCGCCGAGCGAGCTCTTCGCGATGCACCTGCCGCGCGCGCGTCCGACGACGCCGTCCTGCGGCTGCTGGCAGCCGTTGACGATGATCAGGTGGCCGCCCGCTGCGAGCGGCTGGCCGTCGCGCTGGCCGGGTTCGACGCGGCCACGATCGCCACCACCCACTCGTTCTGCTCACAGATGCTCACCGGACTCGGGGTCCTCGCCGACACGGACCGCTCGGCGGTCTTCACCGAGTCCCTCGACGACCTGGTCCGCGAGGTCGTCGACGACCTCTACCTTCGGCAGTGGGCTCGGGCCGGGGCCGGCCCGCCCGAGCTGAGCCACGAGGAGCTGCTGACGCTGGGCCGGCGGGCCGTCGGCAGCGACCGCACGGCCGACCTGCGGCCCGAGGGGGCGACCGGCCTGCCGGGCGTGCGCCGGGCAGCGGCACAGCGCGTGCGCGCCGAGGTGGAGGCCCGCAAACGTCGGCTCGGTCTGGTCGACCACGACGACTCGCTGGTGCTGCTGCGGAACGCCCTGCAGGACCCGGAGCACGGCGCGGTGGCCTGCCAGCGGGTGCGGGCGCGCTACCGCGTCGTGCTCGTGGATGAGTTCCAGGACACCGATGCGGTGCAGTGGGACGTGCTGCGGCTGGCGTTCCACGGCAGCGCGACGCTGGTGCTGATCGGCGACCCCAAGCAGGCCATCTACGCCTTCCGGGGCGGTGACGTCACCACCTACCTGATGGCCTCGTCAGTCGCCGCGTCGACGGCGACGCTCACCTGCAACTGGCGCAGCGACGCCGCGCTGCTCCATGGCCTCGAGCTGCTGCTCGGCGGGGCAGCTCTTGGCGACCCGCGGATCGTCGTACGTCCGGTCGAGAGCGCCCACCCGACGCCGCGGCTGGCCGGGGCCGGGGCGCCACTGCGGCTGCGCCGGCTGCCCCGCACAGGGCACGGGACACTGCACCGCGGCTTACCGAAGGTGGACCCGCTGCGCGAGGCGGTCGCCCGCGACGTGGCCGACGACGTCGTCGGTCTGCTTAGCGGCGCCGCACTGCTGCGCGGGAGCGCGGTCGAGCCCGGTGACGTCGCGGTGCTGGTACGCACCAACAAGCAGGGCGCGCTGGTCCGGGAGGCCCTGGGGCGGGCCGGCGTACCGGCGGTGCTCGCCGGGGGGGCCAACGTCTTCAGCACACCCAGCGCCCGCTCGTGGCTGGCGTTGCTGGAGGCCGTCGAGCAGCCGCACCGCGGCGGGCGGCTGCGCGGGGCAGCACTATCGGTGTTCTTCGGCGAGTCCGAAAGCTCGATCGACGCGGCCGGCGATGAGCTGACCGACCGACTCGGGTCGCGGCTGCGCGGCTGGGGCCAGCTGCTCGCCGAGCGTGGCGTCGCCGCGCTGTTCGAGGTGATCGGCGCCGAGGAGGGGCTGCCCGCCCGGGTGCTGGCTCGGCCCGACGGTGAGCGCGTCCTCACCGATCTGCGGCACGTCGGTGAGGCGCTGCATGCCGCGGCCCGCGAGGAGTCGCTCGGCGTCACTGCCCTGGTCGGGTGGCTTCGCCGGCGGCTCGCACAGGCCGCCGTCGAGGGCACCGACGAACGCAGCCGGCGCCTCGAGTCCGACGCCGCGGCCGTGCAGGTCATGACCGTGCACGTCAGCAAAGGGCTGGAGTTCCCCATCGTGTACGTGCCGTACGCCTGGGACCGGTGGACCCCGGACCACGTCGACGTGCTGCGCCTGCACGACGGTCAGGGGCAGCGGGTGCTCGACGTCGGCGGGTCGCAGTCCCCTGGGCACGAGCAGGCGCGGGCGCTGCACGACGCCGAGGAGTCCGGCGAGGACCTACGCCTGGCGTACGTCGCCCTCACCCGCGCCACGTGTCAGGTCGTCCTGCACTGGGCGCCGTCCGGCAACACCCCGGCTGCTCCGCTGCACCGGTTGCTGTTCGGCGGGGCCGGCCGGGGGGAGCAGCCGCCCGGCCGCGTACCGGTACCCACCGATGCGGTGGCCGCGGCCCATCTCGACGGGCTGGCCGCACGCTCGGGCGGCACGATCGTCAGCGAATCGGTGCGGCCCGGCCCACCCGCCCGCTGGGCCCCGGCCCACGCCGACCCGCCGACGCTGTCGGTGAGCCGGCTGACCCGCCGCCTCGACGCCGCGTGGCGCCGGACCTCCTACACGGCGCTGACGGCAGCGGCGCACCGCGGCGACCTGGGTGGCGGTGACCTGGGTGGCGGTGACCTGTGGGTCGGCAGTGAGCCGGAGCGGCTCGGCAAGGACGACGAACCAGACGCCCCGCAGCGACCCGCGGTCGAGGCAGCGGCGCCGCCCGCCTCGCCCGCCTCACCGCTGGCCGGCCTGCCGGGTGGCGCCGCGTTCGGCACCCTGGTCCACGAAGTGCTGGAGGAGCCCGATCCGGCGGCGCTCGACGAGCGGTGCCGGGCCGCAGTCGCACGGCGGGCGGGCATCGGCATCGACCCGGTCGCGCTGGCCGACGCGCTGCGGCCCGTCCTGCACACCCCGTTGGCAGATCTGGGCTGCACGCTGGGCTCGGTGGTGGCCGGCGACCGGTTGGCCGAGCTGACCTTCGAGCTGCCGCTGGCCAGGGGTGACGACAGCCGGGTCGGTGACCCGGGGGCCGACGACAGCCGGGCCGGCGCCACGTTGGCCGACGTGGCCGCCCTGCTCCGCCGACACGACCTCGGACCGGTCGCCGACTACCCCGACCGGATGGCCGACCTCGAACCGCAGGCCCTGCGAGGTTTTCTGACTGGGAGCATCGACCTGCTGCTGCGCCTGCCCGGGCCGTCGTACGCCGTCGTCGACCACAAGACCAACCGGCTTGGCGCAGATCCGCTGACCGCGTGGCACTACCGACCCGAGGCACTCGCCGCCGAGATGCTGCGGTCGCACTACGTCCTGCAGGCATTGCTGTACAGCGTCGCGACGCACCGCTTCCTCCGCTGGCGGCAGGCTGGCTATGACCCGGAACGGCACCTCGGCCCGGTGCTCTACACCTTCGTCCGAGGGATGTGCGGGCCGCACACCCCGGTCGGTGCGGGGGTGTTCCGGTGGCGCCCGCCGCCGTCGCTGGTCATCGAGTTGTCCAACCTGCTCGCGGGCCGGCCGTGATCGCCGTTCGCGCCGGCGGGCTGCTGCGCAGCTTCGCCGAGGCCGGCGTGCTCTCGCTCGCCGACGTCCACGTCGCGCTGCGGCTGGCCAGGCTCGGCGGCGACCACCGCCCGGAGGTCCTGTTGGCCGCCGCGCTTGCGGTCCGTGGCGTACGCACCGGCTCGGTCTGCGTTGAGCTCGCCGCCGTCGCCGGCACCGTCGTGACCGTCGACGACGCGCCACCGGTGGAGCTCGACTGGCCGGCCGGCTGGCAGGCGCTGCAGGACAGCCCGCTGGTCGCAGTGGGAGCACACGCCGACTACCGGCCGCTGCGCCTGGTCGACGGACTGCTCTACCTGGACCGCTACTGGCAGCAGGAGCAGCTGGTGCGCCGCGAGCTGGACGAGCGAGCCGCCCGGCCGCCCCCCGAGGTGGACCTGAGCGCTCTGCAGCGGCTGTTCCGCGAGCGCGGCGTCGACCGTCAGCGCCTCGCGGTGGCGGTCGCGGCGGGTCGGTGGGTCAGCGTGCTCACCGGCGGGCCGGGCACCGGCAAGACCCACACCGTGGCGCGGCTGCTGCGGCTGCTGCAGGAGCAGCCCGGCCGGCCACCACGGATCGCCCTCGCCGCGCCGACGGGCAAGGCCGCCGCGCGGCTGCAGGAGTCGGTGCAGCAGCAGGCCGCCGAGGTCGGCTTGCCCGCCGGTCTCACGGCATCCACGGTGCACCGCTTGCTCGGCTGGCGGCCCGACAGCCGCAGCCGGTTCCGGCATGACCAGGGCAACCGGCTGCCCTTCGACGTCGTCGTCGTCGACGAGGCGTCGATGGTGTCGCTGACGCTGATGGCCAGGCTGCTCGAGGCGATGCCGCCGACCGCCCGGCTCGTGCTCGTCGGAGACCCCGACCAGCTCACCCCGGTCGATGCCGGCGCTGTGCTCAGCGACCTCGTCCACCGCCCGGCGTCCGTCACGGGGGGTCCGGCGCCCGCGCCCGGGTTCGATCTGGCCCTGGACAGCAGCGACCTGGACGTCGAGGAGCGCCGGCAGCTACGCAACGGGGTCGTGCGCCTGCGGGTACCGCACCGATACGGCCCGGGCATCGGTGCTCTTGCCGAGGCCGTCCGGCGCGGTGACGCCGACGCCGCCCTCGAGCTGTTGCACGCCGGTGGTGCGGTCAGCCTGGCTCGAGACGTCGACGGCCTGCGCGGCGAGGTGGTCCGGACGGCGGCCGAGCTGTCGGCGGCGGCCGACGCCGGCGACGTGGCGGCCGCCCTGGCGCTGCTCGGCCGGCACCGGCTGCTGTGCGCACACCGGCACGGCCCGTACGGCGTCTCCACCTGGAACGAGCAGGTTGCCCGCTGGATCGACAGGCCGCTCGGCCAGCCGCACGCCGGCCAGCCGCTACTGGTGACCGCCAGCGACCACCAGAGCCGGCTCTACAACGGGGATACCGGCGTGGTGGTCCGTACGCCGGACGGGCTGCGCGCCGCGTTCGCCCGCGGCGCCAACCCGCTGCTGCTGCCGCTGTCGCGACTCTCGGCGGTGCAGACCGCGCACGCCCTGACCGTCCATCGCAGTCAAGGCAGCCAGTACGACGCGGTCACCGTCCTGCTGCCGACGCAGGCGTCCGCGATCCTCACCCGCGAGCTGCTGTACACGGCGGTGACCCGGGCCGGCATCCGGGTCCGCGTCGTCGGCACCGACGATGCTGTCCGGGCCGCGGTCGACCGGCAGGTGGTGCGGGCCAGCGGCCTGAGGCGGGTGGTCGGCGAGCTGTCCGGTCCGCAGGCGCCGCAGTCCCGGGGCGTCACGTGAAGGACGGGCTACCGGGGGCAGTGCGCGCGCCGACGGGTACACCACCGGGATGCGACCCCTGGTGCTGCTCGATGTCGACGGTGTGCTGAACGCACTCGGGCCGCCCGACGGCTCCTGGGACGACTGGCGGTACGGCTCGGCGGCCGCTCTGGGACGCGACTGGCCCATCCGGTTCTCGCCGACCGTCGTCGCAGCGGTCCGCGGCTGGACGGAAACGGCCGACGTCAACTGGCTGACAACCTGGGGCCATGAGGCGAACACCGGTCTGGGCGACCTGCTGGGGCTTGCGAAACTGCCCGTCGCCGGCACGCCGGACGGGCCGACCGAGCCTGCAGCCCAGACCGTCGGTGCGCTGTCGGCCGTGACACCGGCTGCCCCCGACCGGCTGACCGGCCGGTGGTGGAAGCTCGACGTCGTTCGCGCTCTCGTAGGGCGGCAGCCAGGGCGCCGACTGGTCTGGGTCGACGACGACCTCGCCGCCGACCCGGCGGGCCGGGCCTGGGTACGCGGGCATACCGACTGCCTGCTGGTCGCCCCGGACCCGCTGACCGGTCTGGTGGCCGGCCAGCTCGCAGCAGTCGCGGCGTTCCTCTTGGCCTCGCAGTAGCGCGGGTCGACAGCGGCGGATGCTGGACAGCGCGCACGCATGAGCAGACAATCGGGCCGGCACAGGCAGCGCCCCAAGCGGGTGGACCAACCACGCCGCGAGCGCTCACCCGGGCCCGGGAGCCGTCTCATGAGCGCTGTCCAACCGCAGGTGGCACCCGCGACCGGCGCCCTGTGGCGCGCGCTGGACCACCCGCATGCAGCCACCACGGTCGCTCTGGCCGACCCCGAGATGGGGTCGCTGGCCGCAGTCACCTGGGCGTCGACGCACCTGGCGGCGGTCGCCAGCGTGCTGCACCCGGTGGCCCGCCGTCTCCTGCCGCACGGCCGGGCCAGGCTGGGCGTTGTCGTCGAGGCCGACCGGGCGCTGCAGAGCGCCCTGTGGCGGCTCGACCGCCGGCTGACCGGCGACGTGCACGTGTCCGGCCACGACGTCCTGGCCCTGCAGCGGCACGTCACAGCGACGCTCGAGCAGCACGCGAGCCGTGAGCGGGACCTGGTCGAGGAGCTCGTAGGGCGGCTCTCCGAACCTGAGCAGGACGCGCTGGCGCAGCGGGTCACCGACGCCGCGCGCAAGGCGCCGACCCGTCCGCACCCACACGCCCCGGTGACCGGGGCGGTCTCGGTGCTGGCGTTCCGGGTCGACGCCGCCGCTGATCACCTGCGTGACCTCATGGACAGCCGGACCAACCCGGCGCCGCGAGATGTCACGGCGCCGCGCGTACCGGGGCGGTGGGGCGCCTACGTCATGGGGACGCCGTACCCGGCCCCTGCGGCAGAGCCGGACGGGCCGGGCGACGCGTAGGTCCTAGTACCAGCCACTGGACTGTGAGTGCCCCCAGGCCGCGCAGGGTGAGCCGTAGCGGTCGGCAATGTAGGACAACCCCCAGGTGATCTGGGTCGCCGCATTGGTTTGCCAGTCCGCGCCCGCCGAGGCCATCTTGCTGCCGGGTAGCGACTGCGGGATGCCGTACGCACCGCTGCTCGCGTTGCTCGCGGTCAGGCTCCACCCGCTCTCGCGGTTCCAGAGCTGGTCCAGGCAGGAGAACTGGCTGCCCTGCCCGCGGGCATTGAGCATGGCCTGGGCGATGGCCCGGGGGTCACCCGAGGCAGCAGGCGCCGGGACGGGGGCGACACTGCGCGAGCGGCTCGCACGCGCCGCCGCAGCCTGCTCCTGGGCGAGTCGGTCCGCCTGAGCCTGCGTCGCAGCTGCCTGAGCCTGCACCGCGGCTGCCTGCACTGCGGCTGCCTGAACTGCGGCTGCCTGAACTGCGGCTGCCTGAACTGCGGCTGCCTGCGCGGCGGCCGCTTGCGCTTCGGCCGCCGCCTGCATCGCCGCTGTCGCTATCTGCTCACCCACAGCGGTGTCCATCGAGGCGTTGAAGGCCTGCAGAGTGCGCAGATCGGCCGCCGGTGCGCCGGCGTCGGGGCGGGCAGCGGCCGCCGCGTCGGGCGGGCTCTGTGTGACGACCGTGGCAGCAACCGGGACGGCGAGGACGCCGAGAGCGCCGCTGAGCAGCGCTGCCCGCCGGAGTGTGGCCCGCACCGCGCCCCCGCCGGATGCGGCGGCGACGGGTAGCGCGTGGCGATGGGAGCTGCCGGGCAGGGGCTCGGGGAGCGGTAGGCGGCCGGCGGCGTGCCGACCAGTGGACGGGCGGATGCTCACAGTGAAAGACCTCCGGGCAGCACCGCGCTCTCGCTGCCCGTAGGCATCAAGGACGGTGCTTCGAGTGGGGGACCGCAGTCCCGGCCACAGGGCGGGCGAGCCTCACGCGGGGGTATCGGACGACCATCGGGGCCAGCCGGGCGTGGGCTCACGCGTTCTCGGACTTGAGGTCACAGTAGGGTCACGGCTGGCGCTGACGCAAACCGCTCGCGAAGTGGCGGTCGTCACGTTCACCCGGTGTACGCGGCGACCGCACCCAGCGTCACAGAGGGGATGATCTGCGTTGCGGCGAGCCCGCCACGCCAATGAGCGGGTCAGTTCTCGGCCGCACGCGGCGAGCGCAGCCCGTCGAGGAGCGCGCCGCTGAGCTCCTCGATGTCCTCGATAGAGGCATTGGTCAGCGCGTCGAACACGCCGCTGCCGCGCCCGAGCACGATCCCGGCGAAGGCCGCGGTGGCCAGCTCCGCGCGCAGCTGTGCACGATCCAGGCCCTCGTGCTCGAAACGCCTGCGAAGCGGCGCCACGAGGCGGCCGTGCAGCTCGCGACGCGCGGCGTCCTGCACCTCGGGGTCCTCGTGCGCACGCAGGGCGGCCTGGAACACCGGCCCGGCTCCCCGCCTGCTCAACCGCTCCAACAGAGCGCCGCGACGGTCCCGCTCGAGCAGGTCGGCGGGCATCTGCTGACCGAGCTCGGTCGTGAGCGCGGCGAGGTACAGCCCGGCCTTGCTGCCGAAGTGCCGCGCGATCAGGGCCGGGTCGACGCCGGCCCGCTCGCCCAGCTCGCGCACGGTCGTCCGGTCGTAGCCCCGTTCGGCGAACAGCTCGGTCGCCGCGGCCAGCAGAAGGTCGTGGCTGCGCGCCGACCCACGCGGTGTCACCGTGCCCGTGACCGCTCGCTCACCGGGCCATCCATCAGGCGGCCCGTACGGCTTCGACGTGTGGCAGCGGGACGTCCTCTGCCGACGGCCCGGACCGCGACGACGAGCCCCACCGAGTCAGCCCGAAGCTGACGACAGCGGTGACCACCCAGACTCCGCAGCCGACGACAGCCGCGGCGTCGTACCCCGAGCCTTGCGGCAGCGCCTGCCCGACCGGCGTGTGGGCCTGCAGGATCGTCGCCGACAGGGCGCTGCCCGCGGAGTAGCCGACGGTGCGCAGCACCTGGTTGAAGCTCGTGGCGCTGCCCGTCTCGTGCGCCGGTACGGAGCGCACGATCAGACCCGGCATCGCGGCAAAGGTGCAGCCGACGCCGAGCCCGGCGACGCCCATCGTGAAGAACGCCATCCACAGGCTGCTGCGGGCCACGGCGAAGCTCAGCATCGCGATCAGGAAGATCAGGGAGCCGATCGGCAGCACCAGGTCCGGGCTGGTGCGCCGGGCCAGCAGCGGCGCCACCCGGCTCGCGGCGACGCTCCCGAGGGAGAACGGCAGCAGCACGAAGCCGGCGACGACCACGGAGGAGCCGAAGCCGTAGCCGGCGCTCGGTGGCGTCTGGACGAACCGGGTGACCAGCGAGAGCAGCAGGTACATCCCGATGCCGGCGCAGAGGCCGGTGACGTCCGCGGTGAGAACCGCGCGGCGGCGCAGCAGCCGCAGGTCCACCAGCGGGTAGGCGATGCGCAGCTCCCGCCGGATCCACATCCCGAGCAGCACCAGCGCCCCGCCGGTCGTACCGAGCAGGCGACCCGAAGCCCACCCCCACGTCGCCGCTTCGGACAGGGCCAGCAGCAGGCCCGCCAGGGCGGCACCGAGCAGCGCCGCGCCGACCACGTCGAGCGGGTGTGCCTGGCGACCGCGGCTGCTCGGGATGACGAGCGCCGCAAGTCCGAGGGCAACGGTGGTGACGGCCGCCCCGAACCAGAAGCCGGCGTGCACCCCGAGGTGTTGTGCGATCAGCCCGGTGAGCGGGTAGCCGAGGCCGACACCGGCAACTGCGGTGACCGACAGCAGGGCGATCGCGCTGCGGGCGCGCTGCCCGGAGACGTGGTCACGGGCGACGGCTATGGCCAGGGAGGTCAGCCCCAGGCCGACGCCCTGCAGGCCGCGACCCATGAGCAGAGCGGCGAATCCCAGCCGCAGCGCGGCGAGGATGCTGCCGGCGACGACCACCACCAGGGCCATCAGCACCACGGGGCGGCGGTATGGGCCGTCAGCCAGTCGCCCCAGCGTGGGCGTGGCGACCGCGCCGACCAGGAAGGTGATGGTCAGCGACCACTGTGCCTCGGCCAGCGGGACACCTTCGGTCCGCGCGATGGTCGGGATGAGCGGTGCGCCGAGACTGCTGACGACGGCCACGACCATGCCGAGGAACACCAGGACAGGGACGAGGCATCGTTCACGCACGCTGCCCGGCTCCACATGTGCCCCTGTCAGCAGTTGATGTCATCGCATGATGACACCAGCCGAGCAGTTCGGCGATGTGAGGTCGCGCACCGTCTACAGGTCACTCCAGTGCTCGACGTCCGGGGTATCGGCGAAGTGCGGCCCGATCAACGCTCGCCACTGCGGGAAGCGCGGGCTCGACCGGAAGCCCTGATGCGCCGCGAGTGACTCCCACTCGACCAGCAGCGTGAAGCGTGACGGCGACTCGATGCCGCGCAGCATCCTCGTCGAGCGGCAGCCTGGGGTATCGGTGAGCAGCGCAACGGCCTCGGCGTACGCGGCCGCGAAGGCCGCCTCGCTGCCGGGCTTGACAGTGAAGCGGGCGACCTCGAGGACCATGACCGGCAGGCTTGCACACCGCCCGGTGCCCGGAACCTCGGCACCCGGGCGAGCTGGCTTGAGCCCGGCGGGTGAACGTCCCCGAAGTCGGGCAATCCACAGCAGCGCGCTGCACGAACGAGCGGCAGCACCATCGTGTTCCCGGAGAGCGGGGCCGATCCGGCCCCGCTGCTGCTGGGAGATGTGGGGGCCCGTCACCCGGCGGGACCCTTGGTAGCCGGCGCCTGCCGGCCGCAGAGAAGACGAGAGATCATGACCCGTCCGACCAACGCCAGACGAAGGGCGATTGCCGGTGTCGCTGCTGCGGCCCTGGCCGCCAGCGGCGCAGCGCTGCTGGCACCAGGTACGAGCTCCGCGTCCAGCCACCGCGAGGCCCCGCTCACGTCGGCCAACCCGCTGGCCGACAACACCGACGTGTACGCGTTCGTCAGCCCGGACAACCCCAAGATGACCACGCTCATCGCGAACTGGATCCCCTTCGAGGACCCGGCCGGCGGCCCGAACTTCTACCCGTTCGGCGCCGACGGCTACCGCTACAACATCAAGGTCGACAACAACGGCGACGGCATCCCGGACATTACCTACCAGTGGACGTTCAACAACGTCGACAAGCGCGGGACGAACACCTTCCTGTACGCCAACGGAGCCGTGAACTCCTTCAACGACCCGCACCTGCTGTTCAAGCAGACGTACACGCTGGCAGCGATCACCGGCGACGGGAAGCGCACCGTCCTCGTGAACAACGGCGAGGTTGCGCCGTCCGACGTGGGCAAGGCGACGTTCCCGAACTACGCGGCGCTGCGCAACGAGGCCATCACGCCGGTCCCCGGTGGGGGCAAGAGCTTCGCCGGCCAGGCCGACGACCCGTTCTTCCTGGATCTGCGGGTGTTCGACCTGCTCTACGGGGCCAACCTCAAGGAGGTGGGCAGTGACACGCTGAACGGCTACAACGTCAACAGCATCGCGCTGCAGGTGCCGACCGCTGAACTGACCAAGGGCGGCGACGGCAGCGGCATCGTCGGCGTTTGGAGCACCACCGACCAGCAGACGATGCAGCTCACCAAGGGCGCATCCACGCCGACCGGCCCCTACGTCCAGGTGTCGCGCCTGTCCGCCCCGCTGGTCAATGAGGTCATCATCCCGGCCGGCCTCAAGGACGCCTTCAACTCGTTGAACCCGGTCGAGGACAAGACCGTCCCGGCGGCCGTCAACGCGGTGCTGGACCCGGAGGTCCCCAAGCTGATCGAGGCCCTCTATGGCATCAAGGCCCCGGCGACGCCCCGCAATGACCTGTTCGCGGCGTTCCTGACCGGCATCAGCGGGCTGAACCAGCCGCCGGCCGCTGCCAAGAACCCAGCCGAGATGATGCGCCTGAACACCGGCATCGCGCCGGCCGCCAAGCCCAACCGGCTCGGTGTCCTGGCCGGTGACAACGCGGGCTTCCCGAACGGCCGCCGCCTCACCGACGACGTCGTCGACATCGAGCTGCAGGCGCTCGAGGGTGCTATCCGTACCGGCAAGCTCAACCCGGCGCTGACCGACAAGGTCGACAAGAACGACAAGCCCTTCGGCAAGGCGTTCCCGTACCTCGCGCTGCCGACCTCAGGCTCCAGCACGCAGGCGCGCGGCACCAGCAAGACCGGCGGCGAGCACGAGGACGCCTCCAACACAGCTGCGGCTGCCCCCTCCGGCGCTGTCGCGGCCGGCACCGGCGGCAGCGGCTCCAGCCTGCCCGTCGTCCCGGCCGGTCTCGGCCTGCTCGGCCTCGCGGTGGCGGGTGCCGGCACGCTACTGGTCCGCCGTCGCTCGGCTGCCGGCCAGCTCTAGCCGCCCGGTAGGGCACGCTTCTCCACATGAACACACGGTTCGCGCTCCGGGGGTCCGTCGCTGCTGCGGCGGACCCCCGGAGCGCGCGCCCGCGCCCTCGGTGGGCATGGGCGGGCGTGCTTGCCCTGCTCGTCCTCGCCGTAGCCCTGCTGGTGCCCGGCCTGCTCGCCGGGCGCCAGCGCTCGGCTGACCTCGCGGCCGACCTCGGCGCAGGCCCCGTCGTCGATGTCCCGACCGTGGCGCTGGTCTCCGCCCCACCGGTCGCCTTGGAGGTACCAGCGCTGGGCCTGGACACGCCGCTGGGCGGCCTGCGTACAGACCGCTCCGGTGCGCTGCAGGTCGATGCGGACCCGGCCAGGGCGGGCTGGTACTCGGACGGGCCAGCGCCGGGTGACCTCGGCCCGGCGGTGCTGGCGGGCCACCTCGACAGTCGCGCCGGGCCCGGCGTGTTCGCGGGGCTGGACCGCCTGCGGCCCGGCGAGCGGATCGGGGTCCGTCGCGCCGACGGCACCCGCGTCGAGTTCGAGGTCACCGAGGTCACGACGTTCGCCAAGCGGGAGTTCCCGACCGCACGCGTGTACGCCGGGAACGGCACCGCAGCCCTGCGGATCATCACCTGCGGCGGGACATTCGACCCGGACAGCGGCCGGTACCGCTCGAACACCATCGTCTTTGCTCAGCTCGTCGGGAGCCCGACGGGCTGAGCTCGTCGTCAGCAGCCGAGTCCTGTGGGCAGTCGGTCCAGCAGTGGCAGCTGACCGGGTGAAATCTTGCGGCGGGCGGTGGGCAGGTCGAACCACTGCGCCCGGTCGAGCTCGGGGAAGCGCTGGAACTGCCCCGACCGCGGCGGCCAGTGCATCGTGAACAGGTTGCTGACGACAGCCGTCACGTCCAGCTCACCCTCGAGCGCCCACGCCGCGACGAGCTTGCCGCTGCGCAGCCGCACCTCGCCGAGCGGGACCGGGTCGCCGGCCGCCGGGGCCAGACCGGTCTCCTCGGTGAACTCGCGGTACGCCGCCGCGAGCGGTTGCTCGTCCTCCAGGTACTCACCTTTGGGGATGCTCCAGACGGCATCGTCCCGGCGCGCGAACAGCGGGCCGCCCGGGTGTCCGAGCAGCACCTCGACGCCGGCTGGACGGCGCCGCCACAGCAGCAGGCCCGCACTGCGCCTCACGCCGGCACGGTCACGCGTGCGGCTGGGGCGCGCGGCCGGGCGGTTGGGTCGGCCGGGGCAGCAGCGGCACCCGTCGGCGCAGCGGCCGGACGAGGGGGCTCGCCGTGGTGAGCTCCACGTCCTCGCCGCACAGCCGTAGCAGCAGATGGCCGGCGGCGCCGTCGCGCAGCGAGCAGGTCACCTCGGTGTGGGTCACGTCAACCAGCAGGCGCAGTCCCTGACGTCGCAGCCGGAAGGTCAGCCGGTCGATGCCGGTCGGCAGCGCGGGGTCGAAGCCGAGCACCTCACCGTGCTCACGCAACCCACCGAAGCCCTCCACCAGGGTGGACCAGGCGCCGGCGAGCGAAGCCATGTGCAGGCCGTCCCGGCTGTTGTGGTGCAGATCGTGCAGGTCCACCAGCGCCGCCTCGTGCGCGTAGTCGTGGGCGAGCTCGAGGTGCCCGACCTCGGCGCAGAGCACCGATTGGGTGCAGGCCGACAGCGAGGAGTCCCGCACGGTGATCCGCTCGTAGTGATCGACGTTGCGGGCTTTCTGCTCGGCGGTGAAGGCGTTCGGGAACCAGTGCATCGCCAGCACGAGGTCGGCCTGCTTGCACACCTGTCGGGCGTACAGCAGGACGTACGGCGCGTGCAGCAGCAGCGGGTAGCGGCCAGTGAACGCCTCGAAGTCCCACTCGGCGTAGCGGGTGAAGCCGGCCGACTGAGGGTGCACCCCGAGCTCGGCGTCGTAGGGGAGATGGACAGCCCGCGCGTGCACCAGCCACTCGGCGCTCTCCTGCTCGGTGACGCCGAGCCGATGTGCGAGCTCGGGATGCCGGGTGCAGGCGGCCGCGGCGATCCGCAGGTTGCGGGCGGCCATCAGGTTGGTGAAGACGTTGTCGTCGGCGACCGCGGAGTACTCGTCCGGGCCTGTGACGCCGTCGATGTGCCAGGCCCCGTGGTCGTCGTGGTGACCGAGCGAAAGCCACAGCCGCGCGGTCCCGACCAGCAGCTCGAGGCCGATCTCGGCCTCGAGCGCATCGGAGCCGGTGACAATTCGGTGCCGTTCCAGGGCGTAGGCCACGTCGGCGTTCAGATGGAAGCCCGCTGTCCCCCCTGGCCAGTAGGCCGAGCATTCTTCGCCGCGGATGGTGCGCCAGGGCAGGGCAATGCCTTGCAGGTCGAGCGTCCTGGCCCGGTCGGCCGCGAGCTCCAGGGTCGAGTGCCGCCAGCGAAGCGCGTCGGCAGCGGCCTCCGGGACCGTCCAGGTGAGGACCGGCAGGACGAAACCCTCGGTGTCCCAGAAGGCGTGGCCGTCATAGCCCGGTCCGGTGAGCCCCTTCGAGGCGATCGCCCGGCGTTCGCAGCGGGCGCCGGCTTGCAGCACGTGGAACAGCCCGAAGCGCACGGCCTGCTGCAGGACCGGATCGCCCTCGACCTCGACGTCGATGTTGTCCCAGAAGGTGTCGAGGTACGCACGCTGCCCGGCCAGCAGGCTCTCCCAGCCCTCGTAACGGGCGCCGACCAGCGCGGCTGCGGCCTGGTCGCGGACCGCCTCGGTCGAGCGCTGCGAGCTCCAGCCGTACGACAGCAGCTTGACGACCCGCAAGACCTCGCCGGGCATCAGGATGCAGGCGACCGTCGTGCGGGCCCAGTCGCTGCGTGCGTGCGTCTGTTCGGAGAACCGCCCCGGCACGGTCACGTCGTGGTGCATGCCGGCAGCCATCGTCAGGCCGCTGCTACGGGTGCGGTGCACCAGCAGCGCGCCGTGCTCGTCGACGTCGGAGGACAGGTGGACCAGCGGGTGGTCCAGTGCCGCGGCCACCCGTGGGTCGCCGGACGGGCTGGGCACGTGCTCATTGGCGACCAGCTCGGACTGCACGATGATCTGGGTGCGCTCGACGGCCTCGACCTCGTAGCAGATCGCAGCGACGCTGCGGTGCTGAAAGGAGACCAGCCGGGTCGAGCGGACCAGCACCCGGCGGCCGGCCGGCGACGTCCAGTCGGCCGAGCGGGTGAGGGTGCCCGCACGCAGGTCGAGCGTCCGCTCGTGCGCGTTCAGCTCGCCGTAGCGAACGTCGAAGGGCTCGTCCTCGACCAGCAGCCGGATAATCTTGCCGTTGGTCACGTTGACGACGGTCTGGCCCTCCTCGGGATAGCCGTAGCCGGTCTCGGCGTACGGCAGTGGGCGCTGCTCGAAGAAGGAGTTGAGGTAGGTACCGGCGATGCCGACCGGCTCACCCTCGTCGAGGTTGCCGCGCAGCCCGACGTGGCCGTTGGACAGCGCGAACACCGACTCACTCGCAGCCAGCAGGTCCAGGTCGAGCGAGGTCTCGCGGACACACCACGGCTCGGCCGGGAAGCCCGGCTGCCGGATCACGGCTGCGCTTCGAGCAGTTGCGCGAGATCCTGTACGACGGTGTCGGCGCCGTGCCGCGTGAGCGCCGCGGCCTGCCCGACCCGGTCGACCCCGACGACGTGACCGAAGTGGCCGGCCCGGCCGGCCTGCACCCCGGCGAGCGCATCCTCGAAGACCGCGGCCTGCCGGGGCTGCACCCCGAGCAGCTCGGCGGCGCGCAGGAAGGTATCGGGTGCTGGTTTGCCGGCGAGCTGCTCCTCGCGAGCGGTGACCCCGTCGACCCGCAGCTCGACCAGGGTGGCCAGGCCGGTCACCTCGAGCACCTGGGCGGTGTTGGCGCTGCTGGAGACCACGGCCCGGCGCAGCCCGGCGGCCGCGGCGGCCTGCAGGTAGCGCCGGCTGCCCTCATAGACCGCCACTCCGTCGCGGGCGATCGTCGCCAGGAGCAACGAGTTCTTGCGGTTGCCCAGCCCCTGCACGGTCGGCGCGTCCGGCGGGTCGTCCGCCGCGCCTTCCGGCAGCTCGATGCCCCGGCTGGCCAGGAACGAACGCACCCCGTCCTCGCGCCGCTTCCCGTCGACGTACGCGTCGTAGTCGGCCCGGGGGTCGAACGGCCGCTCGTCGCCGCGGGCCACCAGGAACGGGTCGAAGGTGGCCTTCCAGGCCTTGTCGTGGACCGCGGCGGTGTCGGTCAGGACACCGTCCAGATCGAACAGGCAGGCGGTCACGCCGTCGGGCAGTCCCAGCACGAAGACCTCCAGAGCACCTGGCCGAGAGCTCGGCGTCGCTCGATGGCCTCGGTGACCCACGGATGCTCTCCCACCACCACGGTGCACATGGCCGCACGCTATCGCTGCGCCGCCTATCCTGGCGCAAGCATGAGCGCGCCGCCCGAGACCGAGACCCCGCGCGCCTCGCGGGCCGAGCAGCGCCTGGCGGCGCGCCGGGCCGGCGTACCCGAGGTGCGCTATCCCGAGCAGCTGCCGGTCAGTCAGCGGCGCGACGACCTGATGGCAGCCATCCGCGAACACCAGGTCGTCGTGGTCGCCGGTGAGACCGGCTCGGGCAAGACGACCCAGCTCCCCAAGATGTGCCTGGAGCTCGGTCGAGGTATCGCCGGGCTGATCGGCCACACCCAGCCGCGCCGGATCGCCGCCCGGGCGGTGGCGGAGCGGATCGCTGAGGAGGTCGGGTCGCCGCTGGGGGAGGACGTCGGCTACGTCGTGCGGTTCCACGACCAGATCAGCGATGCGTCGTACATCAAGGTGATGACCGACGGCATCCTGCTGGCCGAGATCAGTCGCGACCGGATGCTCTGGGCCTACGACACGATCGTGCTCGACGAGGCGCATGAGCGCAGCCTGACGATCGACTTCCTCCTCGGCTATCTCAAGCAACTGCTGCCGCAGCGACCAGACCTCAAGGTCGTCATCACCTCCGCCACGATCGACCCGGGTCGGTTCTCCAGGCACTTCGACGACGCACCGGTGCTCGAGGTGTCCGGCCGGACCTATCCGGTCGAGGTGCGCTACCGGCCGCAGACCGACGACGACACCGACCAGGTCGGTGCAATCTGCGCAGCTGTCGACGAATTGGCTGCCGAGGGGCGCGGCGATGTCCTCGTCTTCCTGTCCGGCGAGCGCGAGATCCGCGACACGGCCGAGGCACTGCGCGCGACGGTGGACGACCGGACCGAGGTGGTCCCGCTCTACGGGCGGCTGTCGGCCGCCGAGCAGCACCGCGTCTTCGCCCCGCACACCGGCCGCCGGGTGGTGCTGGCCACCAACGTCGCCGAGACCTCGCTCACCGTCCCGGGGATCCGCTACGTCGTCGATCCCGGCACCGCCCGGATCTCCCGCTACAGCCAGCGGACCAAGGTCCAGCGATTGCCGATCGAGGCGATCAGCCAGGCCAGTGCGACCCAGCGGGCCGGCCGTT
>ENA-OFCI01000490-OFCI01000490.1-metagenomes-genome-assembly--contig:-NODE-490-length-23646-cov-3.504981_pt1 | contig 23646 bp, 17 predicted proteins | sample MGYA00153391_OFCI01 | MGnify analysis MGYA00153391
GCCTGAATCGACCAGATATACGCATGGCAAATTATTCTGCATCGCCACTTCCTGCGCGCGCAAATGTTTCTTCACCGTGAGCGGATAGTAAGTGCCGCCTTTGACGGTGGCGTCGTTGGCAACGATCACGACCTCTTGTCCAGACACGCGACCAATGCCAGTGATCACACCTGCAGCCGGCGCGTCGTGGCCATCCGCACCATATACGCCCCATGCCGCCAAGGGGGAGAATTCCAGAAACGGGGAACCCTGATCGAGCAACGCTTTCACTCGATCGCGCGGCAATAATTTACCGCGTGCGCTGTGTTTGGCATTGGCCATTGCGCCGCCGCCATCCGCCACCTTGCGGGTGCGGTTATTTAGTTCGTCCACCAGCGTCCGCATGTGCGCGGCGTTGGCGGTGAAGGCGGGAGAGAGTGGATCTAGTTTTGATTTAAGTTGAGGCATTTGTATGATCTATTTTTATTGGCTGTTAGGCATCTTGTTAGGTTAGTTACAGATTTTGCAAATTTGGGGACCTGACTTTGTCACCCCACCAGATCCCGCGCAATCACCATGCGCTGAATCTCGCTGGTGCCTTCGTAGATTTGGGTGATGCGTGCATCGCGGTAGTAACGTTCAACCGGATAATCTTCGAGATAGCCATAGCCGCCGTGAATCTGGATCGCTTTGGAACACACCCATTCAGCCAATTCGGAGGCGTATAGCTTAGCCTGCGAGGCTTCACTTAAGCACGGCATGCCTTCGGTGCGCATGCGCGCGGCGTGCAGTATGAGCATGCGGGCAGCGTTGATGCGGGTGTGCATGTCGGCGAGCATATTGGCGATAGATTGATGCTCATGAATCTTCTTGCCGAATTGAGTGCGGTCTTTGGAGTACGCAATGGCGGCATCGAGTGCGGCGCGGGCAATGCCGAGCGCTTGCGCGGCGATACCGATGCGTCCGCCCTCCAGATTGGAAAGCGCAATAGCGAGGCCTTTGCCGCGCGGGCCGAGCAGCTGAGCCTCATCGATTTTGCAGTTATCCAGAATAATTGCGCAGGTGTCAGAGGCGCGGATGCCGAGCTTATGCTCGGGTCGTTGCACATTGAAGCCGGGTGTGTCGGTGGGCACGATAAAAGCGGACAAACCTTTTTTGCCCAGGTCAGGGTCGGTCACCGCAAACACAATGGCCAGCTTCGCCCGCTTGCCGTTGGTAATGAATTGCTTATTGCCGTTTAATACCCACTGGCCATGGCTGAGTCTGGCCGTGGTTTTAAGATTATTGGCTTCCGAGCCTGCCTGCGGTTCGGTCAAACAAAAGCAGCCGATTTTGTTGCCGCTGGCTAAATCCGGCAGGTAGGCACGCTTTTGTTGCTCGGTTCCCCATGCCAGAATCGGCCCGCAGCCCACTGAGTTATGCACACTCATCAAGGTGGAAGTAGATGCGTCACCCGCCGCGATTTCTTCTTCGGCCAGGGCATACGCCACATAGTCTGAATAGCTGCCGCCGTATTCTTCTGGCACCATCATGCCGAGCAATCCTAACTCGCCCATTTGCGTCACGACGGCATCTGGAATCCATTTATCGCGTTCCCACTGCGCGGCGTGAGGGGCCAATTCATTTTGTGCAAATTGGCGTGCCATATCTCGAATCATGCGTTGATCTTCGGTATAAAAATCGGTCGCGGTTTTCATGAGCATCGTGTGCTCCCTGGTTAGTGCGGCTTTTGGTAAAGACGAGTGTCAGACGCTATTTTGTGGCGTCATCAATTTTTTTGGCTTGTTCTTCTGCTTGTGCTTCAACGGTTTTTTGCACCTCTTTGGCTTTGTCGAGGGCCTTGATCTGATCGCCGTATACGGGGTTGTCCCGTACGGATTTATCAACGGCAGCTTTTTCAGCCTGCAGCTGCGCGGCGGTTTTAGGTTTGTCTTCGACTTTTTTGGAACAGGCCGCGAAGGCAATAATCGTCAGCAGCGTGATCGCGCAACGCATAAAAATTACCATGCTATTTTCTCGCCGGTGTAGTCAAAAAATCCGCCGTTGTGGGTGGCTGCGTGTTCGCCTGCCGCATCGATGACCTGACGCATGCCGGTAATACTAACTTCTGGCGTGATGTCGGCCTCCTTGCCCCCCATATCGGTTTGCACCCAGCCAGGATGCATCACCAAGGCGCTAATTCCTTTGGGGCCATATTCAAGTGATGCTGCTTTGACGACGGCGTTCAACGCGGCCTTGCTGGCACGATAGGTGACGCCATTGGCACTCGTCATGCCCGCAATTGAGCCCATGCGGCTTGAGACAAAAGCAAAGACACCTTTGTTTTTTATCAGGCGAGGTGCGATCTGCGGGATCAATTGCATCGCGCCGAATACGTTGGCATGCATGACCTCGTCAAACGCTTCCAGAGCGGGTGCAGCGGCCACTGATTCACGCGGGCCAAACACACCGGCGTTATAGATCGCGACGTTCAATGACCGCGGCTTGATGGCCGTCGCAAAGGCGGCAATGGATTTCATATCGGTGGTGTCCAGCACCATCGTTTCTGAGCCGAGTGCCGCTAATTTTTTGCCGTCAACGGCGCGGCGGTGGGTGGCAATAACCTCCCAGCCGTCATGACGATATTGGCGCACAAACTCAAGGCCCAAGCCACGCGATGCCCCGATGATGAGAATAGTTTTCAAAATAGCCCTTTTAGTCTTTAATAAAAACACTAGCATTGAGGCGGCTCTTGAAGCAAAAAGCCACCAAGACCCTCGCCAGTTCTAGTGTTTGCATTTAGATAATCTCAACCGCCAGCGCTGTAGCTTCACCGCCGCCAATACAAAGTGAGGCAATTCCGCGCTTGCCGCCGCGTGCTTTTAACGCATGAATCAAGGTTACGATGAGCCGCGCACCGGATGCGCCGATGGGATGACCCAGCGCGCACGCGCCGCCATTCACATTGACTTTTTCGTGCGGCAAATTTAAATCTTTCATCGCCGCCATGGTGACCACGGCGAAGGCTTCATTGATTTCATAAAGGTCTACGCTATCCGGGCCCCAGCCGAGTTTTTTATGCAGCTTGTCGATAGCACCGACCGGTGCGGTCGTAAACCACTCCGGCTCGTGCGCATTCGAGGCGTGGCCGACGACACGTGCCAGTGGCGTGAGGCCCTTGGCTTTGGCTTCAGACTCTTTCATTAAAATCAATATCGCTGCGCCATCAGAAATGGATGACGACGATGCCGCTGTCACGGTGCCGTCTTTATTGAATGCAGGTTTTAATGACGGAATTTTTTCAGGCTTGCACAGTCCTGGCGGCTCATCTGTTGCCAGCACCGTATCGCCACCCTTGCCCGAAACCGTCACGCCAGCGATTTCAGCTTTGAATGCGCCATTGGCCACCGCAGCCTGCGCACGCTTCACGCTTTCGGTCGCAAACGCATCCTGCATCTCGCGGGTGAAACCATATTTAGCGGCCGTTGCATCCGCAAAAATACCCATCGATTTGCCATCGTAAGCATTTTCCAGTCCATCAAAAGCCATATGGTCGAGACACTTTACGTGGCCATAACGAAAGCCCTGCCGCGCTTTCGGCAGCAGGTAAGGCGCATTGGACATCGATTCCATTCCGCCCGCCACAATCACGTTTGCCGAACCCGCGATGATCGCGTCATGCGCCATCATCACCGTCTTCATGCCGGAGCCACAGACTTTATTCACCGTGGAGCATGCCGTCGATTTCAATAAATCCGCGCCCAGCACCGCTTGACGCGCCGGCGCCTGGCCCAATGCGGCCGGCAGCACGCAGCCAATAATCGCTTCGGTGATGTCTTCGGCTTTCAAGCCGGATTGCGCAAAGGCGGCTTTGATGGCCACGGAGGCGAGCTGCGGTGAAGTCATCGACAACAACTGACCATTCATGGAGCCGATAGGGGTACGTTTTGCGGCGACGATGACGACTGAATCTTTATTTGCGTCTGACATGGTGTTCTCCTGGTGAGCTTGATTATTAAATAGTGAACGTGATCAGTAGCTGATAGGTTTGTACTAGAGCGTCTCCCCAAACAGCTCCCGCCCAATCAACATTCTGCGAATCTCATTGGTGCCTGCGCCGATGTCGTACAGCTTTGCATCACGCAGTAATCGCCCGGCTGGATATTCATTGATATAGCCATTGCCGCCGAGCGCCTGAATCGCTTCGAGCGCTACTTTCACCGCGCATTCTGACGCATATAAAATACAGGCCGCTGCATCTTTGCGTGCTGCGCGGCCCCGTCCCTGGTCGAGCATTTCGGCGACGCGGTAGGTGAATGCGCGTGATGATTGCAGCGCCACATACATATCCGCCATTTTTCCCTGCATCAAACCAAAGGTGCCAATCGCCTGACCGAATTGCTTGCGTTCATGCATATAGGGCAGCACCAAATCCATTGCCGCCTGCATGATGCCGAGCGGGCCGCCGGAGAGCACGGTGCGTTCCGTATCAAGGCCGCTCATCAACACCTTCGAGCCGCCGTTTAATACGCCCAGAATATTTTCTTCCGGAATTTCGCAGTCTTCAAACACCAGCTCGCAGGTGTCGGAGCCGCGCATGCCGAGCTTGTCGAGTTTTTGCGCAGTGCGGAATCCTTTCATGCCTTTTTCGACGATAAAAGCGGTCATCGCTTTCGAGCCCATTTCCTTTGGCGCAGTGCGCATGTAAACAATCAGCACATCGGCATGCGGCCCGTTGGTGATCCACATTTTATTGCCGTTGGCGATATAACGGTCGCCCTTTTTCTCCGCGTGCCGTTCTGCTTTACACGCCATCGAACCGACCACATCCGAGCCGGCACCTGGCTCACTCATCGCGAGTGCGCCGACAAATTCACCGGAACATAATTTAGGCAAATACTTTTTCTTCTGTGCCTCGCTGCCGTTCAAATACAAATTGTTTACGCATAGATTCGAGTGCGCACCATAGGCCAAGCCCACCGAGCCCGAGGCACGCGATACTTCTTCCATCGCCACCGTATGCGCCAAATAGCCCATGCCGGTGCCACCGTATTCTTCTGCGACCGAAATCCCCAGTAGCCCCAAATCGCCAAACTTTTTCCACATATCCATCGGAAAATGATTGTCGTGGTCAATCGCGGCAGCACGCGGGGCTAATTCAACATCGCACATGCGTTTTACCGAATCGCGCAGCGCGTCGGTGTCGTCGGTGATATGGGTATCAAAAATCATGGTGTCTCCAAATTCAAACAGGGGTGCGCGACCAAACCGGGGTGCGCAGCAATCAAAGGCGGGGCTTATTTTTTAAGCAGGTAAAGTAAGCAGCTAAGCATGATTTTACTGCTTTACTTCGCACCCATCCGAATCGCCCCATCCAGCCGTATCACCTCGCCATTCAACACCTCATTTTCGATAATGTGTTTTGCCAGCGCAGCATATTCATCCGGCCGACCCAAGCGTGCCGGAAACGGGATTTGTGCGCCGAGCGAAGCGCGAATTTCGTCGCTCATGCCCTGAAGCATCGGTGTATCAAAAATACCCGGCGCAATCGTCATCACACGGATGCCAAATTTCGCCAGCTCACGCGCAATCGGCAGCGTCATGCCATTCACGCCCGCCTTCGATGCCGCATAACCGGCCTGGCCGATTTGCCCTTCGAATGAGGCCACGGACGAGGTATTGATGATCACGCCGCGTTCACCATTGGCAAGCGGTGCCTGCGCACACATCGCTGCAGCCGCCAAACGGATCACATTAAACGTGCCGATCAGGTTAATGCTGATGGTCCGGGAAAAATTAGCCAACGAGTGCGGGCCCGTCTTGCCCACCACGCGCTCACCCGGTGCGACGCCTGCACAGTTCAGCACCCCATGAATACCGCCAAATGCCGCAGTACATAAATCTACTGCCGCCTGCACACTGGCCTCATCGGTAACATTGGTCTCAATGAATTTGGCCTGTGCGCCCAATTCAGCCGCCATTTTTTCGCCGCCTTCTTTGTTAATGTCAGCCAGCACCACGTTGCCGCCATTGGCCGCCAGCAAACGTGCCGTAGCAGCACCCAAGCCAGAGCCACCGCCAGAGATAAGAAAGGTGTGATTTTGAATTTGCATGATGTTTAAGTTCCGATGGCGGAGTTAGGGTTGGGTTAAAAAATTTGATTTGAAGTGCAGGCGTGATTATAACTGGCGTCGTTCGGGTGCTATTGCCGCGTAGTTAAATTATCGAAATTAGCTAAGGCGAATACTCGGTTTAAGCGGAAGTGAACCTTGAGATTTATAAGGCTCGTGGGATGATGAGGCGATGGGGCGATGGCGGTTACGCCAGCCCACCTTCAAAACATTTCGGTTCTAAGGCTAACGCTTTAGCATAGTCATACCGTATTCAGATGAGCCTGAATCAACTTAAGTATCGGCTGCAGCCCTGCGCCATAAAAAAGCGACCAGACAAAATAAGAACATTTGAACCGGCACGGGCATCTGTTTTGGCAGGTCGATCATGGCTTTACGTCCGGGCCATCCGGCAGGCGAAATCGTGCCGATTTGTGCGCTCTGCTCAAACAAACCAAAGCGCCTGAAAAATATTTGCAGTGCCTTGAGTTGCATGATTCGATCAGAATAATTAATCTGAAAACACCGGCTATACAGATTATCTTTTTGCGCATGGGCGATCAGCTCATCACCTGCATGCAGGCTAAATGTGCCTCGCAATATGCTATCCCGCCGGATTTCATAGTCGGTACCACCGAACATGAAACAAGCCTTTTCCCTTGCCCATGAAATATCCAGCTCGGCTATTTTGTTATCAACATCCAGGATAAAAAAATCCCAGCTGAAAATGGTTTTTGGTTTTGCTTCCAGCATCGATTTGCCCTGCCTGTTAAAAAATTCTGCGGGTGATGCCCATGCCGATAAAAATGAGCATCAACACCATGAGAGAGAGGCATCAATGCGAGCGCGCACGCGTTTATTTGCAGGTGTTGCTGCGGAAATTAGCGCCGTTACTCAAGCAATAATTGATGGGCATGCTCATACAAATTGTTTTTGGGGTATCTGCTACGGGCTTGATGACATTAAACAGAGCGCGCCTCACACCGATTAAGCCAGCGTCACCAAACGCCTTGTCCGGTATGGAATACAACACTCTTTTTTGCACTATCTCACCTTCATGATTAACCATTAACAGCAGAGTGGTCGAGCCCTCCATGCCAACGCGACGCGCCGCAAACGGAAATTCTATTTTCGGACGTCGTGTAAGGATGCGTACGGCGATCGGTGCTTTGGCAGCAGTCGAAGGGCTAATCACGCTGTTCTTGGGGAACGAGACCGAGACCGTCGGGCTACCCTCCTTAACTTCAAACCAAACCTGCACGACGCCGTTGCTGGCGACCGGTGCACAAAGCGCCTGGTCTACAGCGGGTCGAAAACGCCACAGGGGAAGCACTTCTTTTATCGCCTCTATGAATTTTTCATTGCCCTCAACGGGTGAAAATTCACGCGCTTCCAGCTTGCCGTCTTCGCCAACAATCCCTTTGACCCGTATCTCAACTGTCAGCTTATCGGTGGATGCCAGTTTGGGAAATTCCGGCGGGACGACAAGAATGGGGCGAAAAAATTTGTCCTGTTCGGCTACAGGCTGCGGATCAGATTGTGCGTAGCTAATCATAGAGGCGATATAAAGCAGGCAGAACGAAGTGATATGCAAAATTTTCATAATGACGAGTTATGTTGATGGGCAATAAAAATTAAATTGGGAGTTGCGAATGCTGAGTGCCGAGAAGCAAATTGCGAATTCCACAACAGGTTGAACAATTTAAATGAACTTAAAACCCAAAACTAAAATGAGTATGCATGACTTACAAATAACATTTTCATTTAGTTTGATTAACGCCAGCATTGACTACCTAAGATATGGTCAGATTGCTGCGCGACGCAACGCGACCTGCGATTTCGATAAAACGCTAATATCGGAGGTCATCTTAAGCCAAAAATGCTTCGAAACACCCGCCGTTATTAGGGTTTTTTTTCAATTATTGCTCGTCAAAATTTTATCCAAAAACACCTGCTCAATCATTTTCCCCCTGCACCACTGCATTCGGTAATGCTGGTTTATCCTGCCCGGGCCGTTTGTCCCACAGCCGTTTGAACACATTTTCCAAGTCATCCACAAACGTGAATACGGCGGGGACGACGATGAGTGAGAGTACGGTTGAGGTGATCAGGCCGCCGATCACGGCTATCGCCATTGGTGAGCGAAACGAAGGGTCTGCGCCGAAGCCCATTGCGATCGGCAGCATGCCGAAACCCATGGCGAGTGTGGTCATGATGATGGGGCGGGCGCGTTTGTGGCAGGCGTCGATGAGCGCGTCAAACCGGTTCATGCCCAGATCGCGTCGGGCGATAATGGCGTAATCCACCAGCAGGATAGAATTTTTGGTGACCACTCCCATTAGCATCAACAGGCCAATCAGTGACGGCATTGAAAAACTTTTGCCGGTGATTAGCAGCAGAATAAAGGCGCCGCCAATCGAGAGCGGTAGTGCTGCCAAAATGGTGAAAGGCTGCATGAAATCTTTGAACAGCAGCACCAGCACCGCAAAAATACACAGCACGCCGATGATCATCGCCAGCCCAAAGCTGCTGAACAGTTCCGCCATCATCTGCGCATCGCCCAGCTCGGCAATTTTGACGCCCGGCGGCAGGTTCTGCAAGGTAGGCAGTTTCAGCGCTTCGCTGTAAACATTGCCAAGCTCGCGGGCGCCGAGCTCAACATCAAAAGTGATTTGACGGTTGCGGTCGAGCCGATTAATTTGCGCGGGGCCACTGTCGATGGTCACATCGGCGATGTTGGCGAGCATCACCGCACCATTTTTGGCGGGCACCTGCAGGCGCTGGATGGCGGCGAGATCAGCGCGGGTTGCGATCGGCAGCCTGACGCGGATCGGCACCTGGCGCTCGCTCAAATTAAATTTTGGCAGATTTTGATCATAGTCGCCCGCAGTCGCGACGCGAATGGTTTCACCGATTGACGCGGCGTTTACGCCCATATCAGCGGCGCGCGCAAAATCAGGGCGCACGATAATTTCCGGCCGCACCAGGCTGGCGCTGGAGGTCACGTTGCCAATTCCTTGCAGGGTGCGCAAATCACGTTCCAGATCGCGGGCGGTAGCCAACAACGCGACCGGGTCTTCGCTCTGAATCACCAGCTGCATTTTGCTGCCGGTGTCTTGCGGGCCGACGGTGATGCGCACGCCGGGCTGGGCGCTTAATTTTTTACGCAGTTCGACTTCCACATCCTGCTGGCTGCTGCCGTGAAGCGTCCGCTCGCCGCGTCGGCTTAGCGTAACCGTGAGTGCCGCTTTGCGTGCTTCCGCAGATACCCCGCGTGCAAATGCATCACCTGATACTCCGCCACCGACCGAGCTGAAAATATGTTTAACGTCCTTGATTTCCATCGCGGCGAGGCGCGCCCGCTCGGCGGCATCCCATGTTTCCTGCAGATTACTGCCGGGTGGCAACTCAATATTGATGATGGTTTGTGCACGATCCGCAGCCGGTACAAAGCCGGTTGGCAACAGCGGAATCAGTGCTACAGAGCCGATAAAAAAAATCGCTGAGGCCGTCGCGGTGATGTAGCGGTGGCGAATGCACCACGCTACCCAGCCGAGATAGCGCGTCATTATCCAGCTGTCTTTATGCTCGGTGTGGCCGTGGTTTTTCATGATGTAGGCGGCCATCATCGGGGTCAGCATGCGTGCTACAACGAGTGATGCAAAAATCGCAAATACGGCGGTCCAGCCAAATTGTTTAAAAAATTTCCCGGCGATGCCTGACATAAAGGCTGTGGGTAAAAACACCGCGATCAAAGCGAAGGTGGTGGCGATAACGGCCAGGCCAATTTCATCGGCGGCTTCCATCGCGGCCTGATAGGGGGATTTACCCATGCGCATATGGCGGCTGATATTTTCGATTTCCACAATGGCATCGTCGACCAATATGCCGACCACGAGCGCGAGTGCCAGCAAAGTCACGGTGTTGAGGGTGAAGCCGAAATAATACATCCCCAAAAAAGTGGGAAAGATCGATAATGGCAGCGCGGTGGCCGCCACAAAAGTTGAACGCCAATCGCGCAGGAAATACCACACCACTATCACTGCCAGTAATGCGCCTTCAATCAGCAAATACATCGAGCCTGTGAAGTTTTCCTCGACCGGCCACACATTGTCGATGGCCTCTTCGATCTTCACATTGGGATGCGCCAAACGTAATTCTTCTACCGCTTTTTGCACCTCGCGGGCGACCGATATTTCACTGGCGCCTTTGGTGCGACTGACTTCAAAAGCGACCACAGGCTCACCGTCTTTGAGTGCCATCGAGCGGCGTTCGGCAATAGTGTCCGAGACGGTGGCGATTTGCGCCAGCCGTACCCGACGACCATCTGTAAGCGGCATTTCCAGTGCGGCTAATTCGGCCACGGTTTTAACCGTCGCGATGGTTCGCACCGCTTGCTCGGCGCCGCCCACATCGCCTCGTCCGCCGGGCACTTCCTGCTGCACACGGCGCAGCTGCTGCGAAACCTCAGCCGCCGTCACCCCCAACGCGGTCATTTTTTCGGTGTCCATTTCCACCCGAATCTCGCGCGACACACCCCCCATACGTGCTACTTTGCCCACGCCTGGTGCGGCGAGAATGCGCTTGGTCATGGCGTTATCAATCAGCCATGAAATCGCTTCTTCATCCAGCTGCCCGCTCTCAACTGCTGCGACCACATAAGTCATGATAGGTTTGCCAGAGGTGGTGGCTTTTGAAATCACCGGGTCGCGCATTTCACCTGGTAAATCGGCCCGCACTTGGCTGACCGCATCACGCACCTCATTGGTCGCTTCGGCGGCATTTTTTTCAAGATTAAATTCGACGCTGATGTTAGCCGCGCCATCAAGAATATTGGTGTAGATATGTTTCACGCCCTGCAGCGGTGCCACCGCATTTTCAATTTTTCGCGCCACTTCGGTTTCCAGCTGCGCCGGTGCCGCGCCGGGCAAGCTTGCGCTAATCGTCACGACCGGGAGCTCGATGTCGGGAAAATCCTGCACCCCCGTCATTTTGAAACTCACCAGGCCGGCGACAGTGAGCAGTATGAAAAACACAATGGACACGATGGGATTCTTGATCGACCATGATGAAACATTAAATGAAAAATTATCGTTAGCCATAAACTAAACTCCTTATGGGGCGGGCTTCGTGGAAGCTTTTTGGTTGGAAATGACCGCCGATGCTGGACTCTGCTTGGCCGTGTTGGCAGTACTTTCTGCTGTGTTTGCCAGCACGCTGACCAAATCACCATCGTTCAAAAAGCCGGCACCGGTACCTACGATTAACTGATTGGCGGTGACGCCTTCAATTATTTCAACGCGCTCGCCGGCGCGTCGGCCGGTTTTTATTTTCACCTGCACGACCCGGCTTTCAGTGGCATTTAGGGTTGAATTCGTCGTTGACGTTTTCGCGTCAGTCGCCGGTTTTATCGCAAACACATAGCTGAAACCATCGCGCACCACCACGGCCTGTCGGGGCAGGGTCAGTGCCGCCGATTTGCCAAGCTCAAATTCACCTTTCGCAAACATGCCGGCCCGTGCATTGCTGCTGTCGGCGTGGTTAGCTCCGGTACCGGTCATCGGTAAATCCACATAAACAATCGTGCTGCGAGTTTGTACATCAACCGTCGGAGCTAGCATACGTACCCGACCGGCAATGGTTTTGCCGCTCGGGGTCAGCACTGCAACTGCCTGGCCGATATGTACTTTGTCCAGCTCGGCTGCGGTCACTTCCGCACGCCATTCAAGGCGGTTGTTGCGAATCAAGCGAAATAATTCCTGGCCTGATTGCACCACCGCTCCCACGGTGGCGGTGCGCGCCGACACCACACCGGAATCGGGTGCCAGTACGCGGGTATTAGCCAGCTTGATTTGCGCATTGTTCGCGACCGCGCGTGCTGCGGCCAAGCGTGCTTCAGCGGTTTTGGCGGCGGTTAAATACTGGTTGATTTGCTGCACGCTCAAAGCCCCTGACGCGTCGAGGGTGCGAGCACGGTCGGCGTTATCTCGCGCCTCAGCGTAAGCAGCCTCGGCTTCAGCCACGCTGGCGCGTTGCTGTGCCCATTCGGCTTGCACGGTTTCGGGCGCGAAGGTAGCCATCACCTGGCCGCGTTTCACCTGATCACCGACATTGACTTGCACGGTGTTGAGACGAATGCCGTTTACTTCTGCGCCAACAATGGTTTCTTGCCAGGCGGTAATGGTGCCGTTGGCGACGAGCTTGATGACCAGTTCGCTGGTTTGCGGCTTGACGGTGTTGACGGTGAGGGCGGGTTTGCCGACGGGGGATTTTTTCTCATCAGCCGCCCTGACCATCATCGCAACGCTGCCTAACAACACCAAGCTGACAGCCGCTGCGATCAGCATGGTTTGCTTTAAAGTTCCTGGTTTTTGCACGCGGGTTTTTGAGCGCAGTGTTGAGCGTAGTTTTGAACGTAGTGTCGTGAGCATGGGTGATTTCATATTTATTCTCTTTGGATTATTTGCGTGTTTATTTTAGCCATCAGCTCGGTGGGTTAATTCCAGCCGCCGCCGACTGCGCGATATAACGACACCGAAGCCGTCAGTCGCTCGCGTTCAACCCCCACCGCAACACCCTGCGAAGCCACCACGGAGCGCCGCGCTTCTTCAAGCTCTACCAGACTGCCAGCACCGGCTTTCACGCGGGCTTCTGCGGCCCGCAGATAGGCGACATAGCCGTTGAGCGCGGCCAGTGCATCGGTGGTGCGATCGTTGGCGCTCTTGATTCGTACCAGTGCTTCCTCCACCTCACGCACTGCGCGTCGGGTCAGCCCCTGATAAGTTGCCAGCGTTTCGGCGTAACGCGCTTTGGCCGATTGCGCGTTTGCGGCGCGACGCCCGGCATCAAAAATCGGCACACTCAACTGCGGGCCGTATGACCAGGTAGAGCCGTGCACATTTACGTCACCCACTTTGGTCGCGACATAGCCGATTGAACCGCTGAGTGAAATACGCGGGTAGCGATCCGCTTCGGCCAACCCGATGTCGCCCGATGCGGCGGCCAGCTCTCGTTCGGCGGCCGCCACATCTGGGCGTTGTGAGAGCGCCCGTGCCGGTACGCTATCAATAACCAATGGGCTTGGCGTCGGAAAAGTGGCGGTATTGGCGGCGAGTTTTTGGCGTAATTCAGGCTCGCTCACCACACTAATGACCGACAGTGCTTTGATGTCCACATCGCAATCAGCACGTTGCGCGGTTAGACGTGCGGCGGCTTCAGCCGCGCTGGCGCGGGTGAGTGCGGCATCGGCAGGAGCGGCAAATCCGGCCTGGGCTTTAAGATCAGTGAGGCGGGCGGTCTCGCTGCGCGAAGCGGCGTCACGCATATAGCCGTTCACTAAAATTTCGCAGGCGCGCAGATTGGTATAAGCCGTCGCCAGTTCAGCGGCTACCGAGACGCGTGCATCATGCCAGTTGAGTACACTGGCCTCGGCGCGCGCTGCCGCAGCCTCGCGTCCGCGCCGATTACCTCCGAATAAATCAAGCTCCCAAGCCGCATCCAGTGAAGCGGTGCGGGTGGTGATTGCAGCTGTGGAACTGGCAGACGTGGAACCGGCAGACGGCAATGAGTTCTGCCCGCCGGTGATGTTGTTAGCCGAACTTGAACGGCTGCGCGTTTCGTTGGCGTTGCCGGTCAGGCGGGGGAATAGTGGCGCGGTCGCTGCGGTGAGTGCGGCGCGTGCCTGATCAATACGTGCCAACGACACGGCAATGGTTGAGTTTTCACGTTCGGCATTTTCGATTAAATCGGTCAATACCGGATCCCTCCAAGCGGCCCACCACTGCTTGAGTTTGGCGGGGTTGCCCTCATGGGGCAGCGGCGCAACCCAGGCCGCTGGCAATGGCATCAAGGGGCGCTGATAATCCGGGCCAACCGCGCAACCTGCGAGGGCTAGCGCAAGCAATATAAACAGGAAAATTTTTAACGGCTTCATGTTGATTTCTTTCTAGTCTTTCCATTCGCTTTATTTTCAACATTCTTTATATTTTTTGCGGACGCACTTTTTATTGGTGCGGGCTGTGCCGACGCCAGCATCAGATCAAACGCCTGCTGAATAATACGTTGGGTGCGAATTAGTGACTGCGCAGTAGATTCGCCAAGATCGAGGATCAAAGCGCCCACCATGGTTGCGTGAAAAAGCTCAAGCGCTGCATGGCTGAAGTCGATCCCCAGTTTGTGAAAACTAACCTGCAGACGTTCGCGATTCGCCTCTTCAAAACTCGCCAGCCACGGCTTGATGCGATCATCTTCATCGGACGCCACAATCAGGGCGCTCATCAGACGTGCAAAGCGGCGATCATGAATATCCGCGGTAAGAAATTCACGAAAATTGGCGAGCGTGATTGCACCGGAATCAATACCGCCGGACATCGCGTCCAGCATCGCGTTGCAGCCGTAAACAGCGGTTTCGCGCAGCAAATCATTACGCATGGGAAAGTAATAGGTGAGATGGCTTTGCCGTACCCCGGCACGCTCAGCCACGCAGGTTTGTGTGAGTGCGCCAAAACCTTTGGTGTTCAAAATTTCGACCGCCGCAAATAAAATCCGCTCACGTGTGTTGGTAGGATCATCGACATGAGCGCGGTGGACGTTGGCACGCGCCGCCATGATTTTCGGCAAGGAATAAGGCGCTGCTGCGGCCTTTGGTTTACCGACGGCTCCCGCAAGCGGGGTGGATTGTTTCAATTCAGGCTTGACGCTGGATTTGGATTTGGATTGGGGTGAATTTGTCATTTGGTAATAATACCAAAAATTTTAATTGATTTTGGTTTAATTACCAAATCAGCCTTAATCTGCGGTTCTTGCTGCGCTTGATCATCAAGTTATTAAAATCAGCATCGCACCATTTTTATCAGCAAGCCTGCAAAGCTGACATGATAGGGTGGTATGTTTACCGCTATTTTTATGTAAGATTTTTAGCCTAAATTTTTATCCAGAATTATTATTTCATGTTGGCAACTTTTCATTCCGTCTCAAAAAACCTTACCGTCATCGAGCGCGGCTGGCTCAATTGCAATCAGATCGTGTTGACTGCTGCCGGTCAAAATATCCTGATCGATAGTGGCTATGGCCGTGATGCGGCTGAAACCATTCAAGTGGTGGGCGAGGCGCTCAACCACCAGCCACTGCATCGGCTAATCAATACCCATTGTCATAGCGACCATATGGGTGGCAATCGTGCATTGAATGAAACTTATGGGTGTCGCATTACAATTCCTGTCGGCGAGGTTGAACATGTATCGCCGTGGACGGCACAGAGTTGCTGGTCACTGCTGACTGATCAGTACGCCGAGAAATTTGTGTTTGATGACACGATGGAAGCCGGTGAATCATTCGATGCAGGCGGCCTCTTCTGGCGCGCGGTGGCGGCACCGGGACATGATATGGGCGCGTTGCTGTTTTGGTGCGAGCAGGAAAGAATTTTAATCACAGGCGATGCATTGTGGGCGCGCGGCATGGGCTTTGTGTGGCCGACCGAAGTTACTGAATTATCTGACGGGAATGCCTCGAGACGCCCTATTTATGCGGCTCTTGAGACACTTGATATGATTGAAGCACTCAGCCCGCGGCTGATTATTCCAGGCCATGGCGCACCATTTACGGATGTGGCTAAGGCGTTGGCAGTTAGCCGCTCACGGCTGATTGCGTTTGCAAAAGACCCGGCTAAAAATGCGCGGCATGTGGTTAAAACATTGTTTGTGTTTGCGTTGCTGGATAAGGGCTCAATTTCAGTGGCGATGCTGCCCAAGTATCTGGCGGGCGTGCCCGTTTATTGCGATATGAGTGCACGCTTTCTGCGGCTGAGCGTTGATGAAATGGCGGCCATGTTGATCAAGGATTTGCTCGCTAATGGCGCGGTGAAGCTGGATAATAATTTGATAAAGCCGACGATGCGGGCCTAGTTTTTTGATTTGAAGAAATTAACGAGACTATAAAATGAAAAAATTTTGCAGCGGCTATGATTTAACGTTTGCTGGCGGCGCAGCGTGGCTGACCGCACTATGTTTGAATATGGCGATCGCGCAGCCCGCGCCTCCGCTCGTTCCCCCGTCCCTTCCCCTGCCCGCACCGGCCGCAGCGAAATCATCTGCTGCTCCACCCGTTGTAAAGCCGTCCGCCGCCAGTGTTCCTACCTCATTAGCCGCACCAGTAACTAGCTCACCCCCTCCGGCTGAAGCCAAAATACTTGAAGTTAATAATGCGGCCAAGGTGGCCTTGGTCGAGGGCGAGGTGACCATAATCGCGGGCAAGAACCAGCGTCGTAAAGTCAAGATCGGTGATGTGCTGGTCGAGGGGGAATCGATTGTCACCGGCAAGGATGGTGAACTGCATCTGGATATGGAAGACGGCGGTTATATCGCGATCCGCCCAAATACGCGGATGAGAATCGTTAAATATCAGGCTAAGGGTGATGCTTCTGATTCGGCTCTGTTTGGTTTGCTGCAAGGAAGCTTTCGCTCGGTCACCGGCTGGATTGGCAAATTCAATCGCGAAAAATATATCGTGCGTACCCCGAACGCCACCATCGGTATTCGCGGCACCGATCATGAGCCGCTGGTGATACCGGCCGGGTCTACTGAAGGCGAGGCGGGCACGTACGACAAGGTCAATGCCGGCGGTAGCGTCATCAAAACACCGCAAGGTCGCGCCGAAGTCGCCCCTAACCAAGCCGGATTTGTGCCGCATGGTGCTACGGGTGCGCCGCGCCTGCTGAAAGATGTGCCAACCTTTTTTAGGGCGACGCGCAATGAGAAATTGCTGGAGGGCAAGCACGATGCGGTACAACAGCGGATCGCGTCACGGCGTGAAGCGCGCAAAACTGAAATTAAAAAACGCCAGGATCCCGGTGTCAGTACCAAGCCAGCCGCGCCACCCGATCACGCTACCAACAAGACCGCCAATCGTGACGAGGCCAAGCAGGCAAAAGCAGTCGCGCAAGCAGCCAAACTAAAAGCCAAGCAAGATGCGGACAAACTAAAAGCTGCACAAAAAGCCGCTTTAGAAAAAGACAAGCAGGAAAAAATAGCCAGAGAAAAGGCGGAGCATGCCAATAAAGCATATGCTCAGCATCACCAAAAACTATAGAAGTTCTACCCGATGCTTGGTACTTGGTTTCAGATACCGGATGCCTGTCGTTTGCTATTGCAAGGTTGCGGCTCCGCCAGCCTCTGAGCCAGTCTTTGCGTCAGCTCCTAAGCCAGCCCCCAAGCCACCACTCCAGCCACCTCCCAATGCTTTGATCAGCCCGACTGAAGCAGCTAGGCGTCGTCCAGTCAGGGTCATCGCGGTGCGCTCGTTCGACAGCAATGCGGTTTGTACGCTGACCACATTCAGGTAGCTCACCGTACCGGCTTTGTATTGGTTCAGGGTGAGCGTTACCGATTCACGCGCCGCCCGCACCGCTTCTTCCTGCACCTTGGCTTCTGCTTCCAGGATGTTGAGTGCAGCCAGATTATCTTCGACGTCCTGAAACGCTTGAAGCACCGTTTGGCGATAGGTCGCAACACTTTGATCATAGGCCGCCACCGCTTGATCCGTCACGGCGCTGCGTTTGCCAAAATCGAGAATGGTTTCGGCCAGCGATGGGCCAAGCGACCAAAAGCGATTGGGTGCGCTGATCCAATTGGCCAGGCTGGGGCTGCTATAGCCGGCATTGCCGGTCAGCGAAAGAGCAGGGTAGTAGGCAGCCTTGGCCACACCGATTTGCGCATTGGCCGAGGCTGCACGCCGTTCTGCACCGGCGATGTCGGGACGGCGTTCGAGCAAGCTCGATGGCAGCATTAGCGGCGTAGCCGGTACCGCCACATGCCATTGGGCCGATGTCAACGCGGCGAGCGCAAAATTGCCGGGCGCTTTGCCGATGAGCAGCGCGATGGCATGTTCTAGTTGCGCACGTTGCACCCCAAAATCAAGAGCTTGTGCTTCGGCGCTTTTGAGTTGTGTTTCGGCTTGGGCAACATCGACCTTGCCAGCGACGCCGACGTTGTAACGATTGCGGGTTAACTCCAGCGATTTCGCATACGCGATGACGGTCTCGTTTAGAAGCTGCTTCTGGGTGTCGTTAATGCGCAGTTGAAAATAGTTCGAGGCTAAATCCGCTTGTGCTGATAAACGCGCTGACTCCAGATCGGCAACACTGGCCTGAGCGCTGGCATCATTGGCTTCAACCTGACGGCGGATGCGGCCCCACAGATCGAGCTCCCAACTAAAGCTGGCGCTCAGATTATGGTTGGTGGATATAGCGGAAGATGCGCCAGAAGCCGCGCCAGTGCTGGTGTTTGAGCCTGTTGTATTGCTGGCGCCACTGCTGCGGCTAGATGCAGTACGGCTGCGTGTTTCGCTGGCGGTGGCTGAAATGGTTGGAAAAAATCCGGCCCGGGCCGAGGAACTCAGCGCTTGTGCCTGACGATATTTGGCCTCAGCGACTTGCAAATTCTGGTTGTTGATTTCAACTTGTTCGGCCAGCGCATTCAGCTCACGGTCACCATAGGCTTCCCACCATTTGCCGCGTTTGATCTCATCGCCGGGTGCCGCTATTTTCCAGTTCAATCCTTCTTTGAAGCGGGCCGGTGTGGCCTCTGCTGACAGTTCGGGGCGTTTGTAATTAGGGCCCACTGCGCATGACGTCAATGTCGCCAGCAGCATGGGAACAAGCGTGGCGATAAGCATGCGAGTGAGGTTGTGATGATGATGGTTCATTTATGCTCCAGCACAATATTATCCGTCGGACCAGCGTTACCCCCGAAGCTGACAGGGCCAACAGGGCTATTGCGGCTGACGGTATTTTTCAGCCCACGCTTAAACCGACGCAGGCCCCAATGGCGAAAACGATCCAGATACAAGTACACCACCGGCGTGGTGTAAAGCGTGAGCAGCTGGCTTACCAGCAAGCCGCCGACAATGGAAATGCCCAGAGGAGTGCGCAGCTCGGCACCATCACCAAACCCGATCGCGAGCGGGATCGCGCCCAGCAGTGCAGCCATGGTGGTCATCATGATCGGACGAAAACGCAGCAGACAAGCCTGGAAGATGGCATCGTGCGGTGACAAGCCAAGTGTGCGTTCCGCGTCGAGTGCAAAATCAATCATCAGGATCGCATTTTTTTTGACAATACCGATCAGCAGTATCACTCCGATCAAGGCAATGATCGAAAGCTCGGTGCCAGTGGCTAATAAAGCGAGCAGCGCGCCCACTCCTGCAGAAGGCAGCGTGGATAAAATCGTCAGCGGATGGATATAGCTTTCGTACAAAATACCCAGCACGATATACACCGTGACGAGGGCGGCCAGAATCAACCACGGCTGATTATCGAGGCCCTGCTGAAAGGTGCGCGCAGTGCCCTGAAAGCTGCCGGTAATGGTGCCGGGTACGCCAATTTTTGCCATGGTATCGCGCATCGCCTGCACCGCGGTTGAAAGCGATACCCCTTCAGGCAGATTAAATGAAATAGTGGTGGCGGCAAACTGGCTCTGACGATTCACCGACAGCGCAGCCGTGGTGGGTTCATAGCGGGAAAAAGCCGATAGCGGTACCTGCCCGCGCGTGGGCGAAAGCACATAAATACCGCTGAGCGACTCCGGGCTTTGCCAATATTCGGGTGCAACTTCCATGACTACCCGATATTGATTCAGCGTGGCATAAATAGTTGACACCACAGCTTGCCCGTAAGCCAGATAGAGCGCGGTATCGATCGCCCGGGTGGTAACGCCCAATCGCGAAGCAGTGGCACGGTCAATCACCAGGCTCATTTGAAGGCCGCGTTCCTGCTGATCTGAATTCACATCAGCCACTTCTTTGACATCCTGCAAAGCTTGCTGCAAACGGGGTGTCCAGGTGCGCAGTTCAGTCAGATCATCGGCTTGCAGGGTGAATTGATAAGCGGAATTTGATTGCCGCCCACCGGCACGAAAATCCTGCACAGGTTGTAAAAATAAATTTGCGCCCGCCACTTTTGAAAGCTTGGGCCGCAAACGCGCGACGATGGCATCGGCCGATATTTTACGTTCCGCGAGCGGCTTCAAGGCGATGAACATGCGCCCGCCATTGCGCTGGCCGCCGCCGGTAAAGGCAATCACGTTATCGACGCTGGGGTCTTGCATGACGATCTCGACAAATTCTCCCAGCTTGCCTTGCATCGCCTGAAACGAAATGCTTTGGTCGCCCTGAATGCCGCCGACAATTCGACCGGTATCCTGCTGCGGTAAAAAACCTTTGGGCACGATCACATACAAATAAATATTGAAGCCGATGGTGCAGGCCAGCGTGATCACCACCAGCAACGGATGACGCAGCACCCAGCTCAGGCTGCGCTCATAGCCGCGTAGCAGGGATGCAAAAAAACATTCGGTGCTGGCGGCAATTTTCTTTCCTATTTTTACGAAGCGACCAGGCGGGCTTACAGGCGCATCGCTATCGGCAATTTTTTCTTTTTTACCCCGCAGCAAACGTGCGCACATCATCGGTGTAGTCGTGACTGAAACCACCAGCGACACCAGAATTGCAACCGATAATGTCACTGCAAATTCGCGAAACAAACGGCCAATAATGCCGCCCATTAACAGAATCGGAATGAATACCGCGATCAGTGAAATGGACATCGATACCACTGTAAAGCTCACCTCGCGCGAGCCTTTGATCGCGGCTTCAAACGGTGTCATGCCTTTTTCAATATGGCGCGTCACGTTTTCCAGCACCACAATCGCATCGTCAACGACGAAGCCGGTCGCAATCGTCATCGCCATCAGCGATAAATTATTCAGGCTGTAACCCGCCGCATACATGATGCTGAAAGTACCAATGAGTGACACCGGCACCGCCACCGCCGGAATTAAGGTGGCGCGAAAATTACGCAGGAATAAAAACACCACCATGATCACCAGCCCCATCGAGATCAGCAGCGTGCGTTCAACCTCGCGCAGGCTGGCGCGAATCGTGGTGGTGCGTTCGAGCGCAACCTGCAGGCTGATGGAGGCGGGAATCGAAGCGCGCAACTGTGGCAGCAACGCCTGGATACGATCCACGGTTTCAATAATATTGGCATTCGGTTGCCGGTTGATCAGTAACACCACGGAGGGTTTGCCATTCGCGGTACCGTAGTTGCGCAGGTCCTGCACGGAATCCACCACATTGCCGACATCACTCAAGCGTACGGCGGAGCCGTTGCGGTAGGCAACAATAATGGGCAAATAATCAGCCGCTTTTTTAGCTTGATCGTTGGCGTAAATTTGCCAGCTTTTATCGCCGTCTTCCACCAGCCCTTTGGGCCGATTGGCGTTATTGCTGGTGATGGCGGTACGCACCTCATCAAAGCCGATCGCGAGCCGGTTTAATGCGGTGGGGTTGAGCTCTACTCGTACGGCGGGGAGTGACGAGCCACCGACCGTCACCTGCCCCACGCCGCCCAGTTGCGATAATTTTTGCGCCAGTATGGTGGATGCCGCATCGTACATTTGACCTTGGGTCAGCGTATCTGAGGTTAGCGACAGGATCATGATCGGCGCGTCCGACGGATTCACTTTCCGGTAGGTGGGATTCGACGGCAGGCTGGTGGGCAGGTCAGCACGCGCAGCCTGTATTGCGGCCTGAACTTCCCGCGCGGCGCCGTCAATATTACGGCTCAAATCAAACTGCAAAGTGATGTTGGTACTGCCCAGCGATGAGGATGAGGTAATTTCGGTTACGCCCGCAATACGTCCCAGCGAGCGCTCCAGCGGTGTGGCTACGGTCGCCGCCATCACTTCAGGGCTCGCGCCGGGCAGCCCGGCTGACACCGAAATCGTCGGGAAATCCACCTGCGGCAATGGCGCCACCGGCAATTGCTTGAAGGCAACCGCGCCCGCCAGCGCCACCCCGATCGTGAGCAGAGTAGTGGCGACAGGTCGGCGAATAAAAATTTCGGAAAAATTCATGCGTGGATCAATTAGCGATCAACAATACATAGGCCGATACATAGGTGGATATAGATCGCAATACAAAAAAATTTGCCTGATTATTTCACCGTGTAGCCGCGGCCTTCAAGGCAAGCCGAAACCGCGCGTTGATAATCATTGCGCCTTTGCATATTTTCTGCGGACTGGCCCGGGTTATAACCGGTCTGCCCGCTACCCCAACGCTCACATTCGATGCGGTCAAAGGTGCTTTGGACGGCGGTCTGGCCATTTTTGGGATAGGCGTAAAGTTGACTCTGACCGGGTGCTTGCAGCGGCGCTGGCGTGGCTTGGTTTACGTAGCTGGGGGTCGGCGCATTGGCGTTGTTGGTGCTTTCCGATACGGGCGGTGCAGCCACTACCGGCGTCGGGCCCGGATCGGACACGATGTATTCATCAGGTGGTGCCACCACTCGATAGCCGCGCCCTGGAACGCTGATGTAATAAACATCATCCGCGTAATAGTAAGGAGCGCCGCCGGCCCAAAAAGAGGAATAGCCGAAGGGTAAAAACGGTACGGTCAGGCCCAGCGTTAAGCCGCTGTAGTAGCCGCCCCATCCCCACCCATAGGGGCGATACCAGCCCTGATTATAGTAGCGGCCTGGGTAATAACCATGACGATAATAGCCGTGCCCGTTGCTGTTGTGCGTGCCGCCAGCATTGCTATTGCCGCCGGGAGCGCGCCAATGCGAAGCGCTGACCGACGGGGCAGGTGCTGCGTGATTACCATGCGTGGGTGCGGCGTTGACTCCGGATAGGCCCATGCCTGCAGTGGCCACGATAGCAAGTGCCAGGATCCGCATTGCGGGTTGTGCATGGTGCGCGCGGTGTGCGCAGTGTCGATGGTGTGGGAGAGGTGCGCTGTTTAGGGATTGCGTTTTCATAGTGGTTGTCATAGCAGTTGTCCTAAGAGTTGTCATAGGGTTTGGCATAAGGTTTTTCATTTTCATACAAGCCTTTCAATTTGTAGCTCACCTGCTGTTCATTTAGCGACCAGTCAGGTGCTGCTCCAGTTAATCTCCCTGCACCGGTGAAACTTGCTGCTTTGATTCTGTAGGGTCATGTTGATCATTCTTGCCGCGCGGCGCAAACCTTTGTGCGAGTCGATCAAACGCCAGATAAATAACGGGTGTCGTAAATAAGGTCAGCACCTGCGAGACAATCAAACCACCGACCATCGTAATGCCCAAGGGATGACGCAGCTCCGAGCCGACACCGCCACCGAGCATGAGCGGCAATGCGCCCAGCAGGGCAGCCATGGTCGTCATCAAAATCGGGCGGAATCGTAATAAGCATGCCTGGTAAATCGCATCGCGCGGAGATTTGCCTTCGTGACGTTCAGCATCAAGCGCAAAATCAATCATCATGATCGCGTTCTTCTTCACAATACCGATCAATAAAATGATGCCGATAATCGCGATAATCCCCAAATCAGTTCGCGACAATATGAGCGCCAGCAGCGCGCCGACTCCTGCTGAGGGCAGCGTGGACAGAATCGTAATCGGGTGAATATAACTTTCATACAGCACGCCAAGCACGATATACATGGTGACAATCGCGGCGAGAATTAACAGCAGCGTGCTGGTAAGTGACGCGCTGAACGCCAACGCCGCTCCCTGAAAACCGGTGCGAATACTGGCGGGCAGCACGAT
>ENA-OFCI01000492-OFCI01000492.1-metagenomes-genome-assembly--contig:-NODE-492-length-23612-cov-3.965700_pt1 | contig 23612 bp, 22 predicted proteins | sample MGYA00153391_OFCI01 | MGnify analysis MGYA00153391
GCGCGAACCGGGCGAGATGCTCGTGATCGCGGGGACGCTATCACCGCAGGATCGGGCCTACGCCCGTGCGCGCGGCGTCCGCGCAGGCGAAATCGAGGCGAGCGATACCGTCTTGCGAGCCCTCTATCGCAACGCCGAAATCGTCCTCGTGCCGTCGCTTGCCGAGGGTTTCGGGCTCGTCGCGATGGAGGCCATGGCATGCGGTGCTGCGGTGCTCGCCGCCGATGCAACGGCGCTCCCGGAATCGACTGACGGTGCGGCCGCGCTCATCGATCCGCGCGACGTCGGAACGTGGGCGGGTGCGATCCGCACGCTCTTGGACGATCCATCACGGCTTGCGGCTCTGCGCGATCGTGCGACGACCCGATTCGCTTTCGCCGACCGCACGTCGTACGGTCGCGCGGTCACGTCGCTCTTACGCGAACTCGCGCGTTAGAGCCACAGCCTCCGGCCCCAAGCGAACGATCCGCTCCACGATAGCCGCGAACCGCGCCTTAAATGCTTGGGGACCGAACGATTCGGCATGTGCGCGCACGACCGCCGCATCGTATCGGTCGGGATCGAAACGTCCGAGCGTTGCGGCGAGTGAGTCCGCGGTCGCTTCGGAAAAGTACTCGCCCGTGATGCCGGGCCGGATCGTCTCGAGCGCTCCGCCCGCACCGTAGGCGATCACCGGACGTCCCGAAGCGTTGGCCTCGAGCGGCACGAGCCCGTAATCTTCTTCACCCGGCAAGAGCACCACGCGCGCGCGTCCCATCACATCGCGTAAGGAAACATCGGAGAGCGCGCGGAGAAATTCCGTCTGCGTTCCGAGCGCTTCGGCCTTGAGAGCTGCTTCTGCGGGACCGACGCCGACGATCACGAGCTTCATGCCGACGATCGCGCACGCGCGGATCGCGAGATCGATCCGCTTATAGGGCAGTAAACGCGAAACGACGAGCGCGTAATCGCCATCGCCCGAGCCCACACGGAAGCGTTCGAGATCGATCGGGCAGTGAGCGACGAAAGATTCACGACCGTAGTATTTTTTGACGCGCGCCGCGACGTTATGCGAGTTCGCGACGAACGCCGTGGGTCGCTGTGCCGCAACGCGATCCCAGGCGACGAGTCGATCGACGACCGGCCGCGCGAGCGTCGCGACGATTCCCGAGGCGCCGCCCGCAAGCCCACCGACATACGCGTCGTACGCAAAAGCGAAACGGCTAACGGTGTGGATGTAGCAGACGTGCGTCGCGTCTTTGCGAAAACGGACGCCTTTCGCCCACGCCGTCGTCGTGCTCACGATCGTATCGTACGCGGAGAGATCGAGGCGTTCGAAAGCGCTGGGATAGAGCGGTGCGAGAAAGCGAAAATAGCGAGACGAACCGGGAAATTTTTGGAGGTACGACGTCCGGACGCGCGCGGGATCGACGAGATCTCCCGTCGCGGCCCGATCGAAAAGCGACGTGTAGATCGGTGCTTCGGGATAGAGGTCGGCGACGTGGCGGAAAACGCGTTCCGCACCGCCGCGCTGGTTGAGGTAGTCGTGAACCAGCGCGACGTTCACGGGCGCGCGCGTCGTTTCGAGACGATCAGCGCGATCCGGGGGCTGCGGTCCGTTGCCTCGGTAAGACGAGTGCGACGATATAGCGTTGCAGATAGGCCTTTGCGGCCCGTTGCACGTCGACTGCGGTCGTGCGTTCGAGCGCGTCGAGCGCAGCGTTGATCGAATCCGTGCCGAGGCCTTGCGCTGCGAAGGTTCCGAGCAGATACGACCGATCCGAGAGCGTCACAGAATCGGTGAGGAATTGGCCTTCGGCTGCGGCTTTGAAGTGACGCAACGGCGTCGCGCCGAGCGGCTTGAGCGAGAGCGAACGCGAGACGACGAGCAATTGCCGTAACGCGAGTGACGGATCGACCTGCGATCCATTGACGTAGATGACGAGGCTCGCGGGCGATGCATCGTAGAGATAGAACGCGCCGATGGATTTTTCGACAAATCCGAGCGTCGTCGTGCTGTCGCGTTCGAACGCTTCTGCCAGGAGTTTCTGGAGCACGAGCATCGCCCCGAAGTCTTTACTGCCGGGCGCGGGCGCCGCAAAGCCTACCACGATCCACGTCGCGTTGATGTCGCGGTGGGCGACGATCCGCGGCGCCTCGGGCGGGAGGACGCGCGTTTTGGATACGACGGGCGGATTCGTGCCTTCGGGCAAGGCCAGGACGAGCGCTCGAAGCGCATCACCGAGTGTGGGCGCGAGCGCACCGACGGCACTCGCGCTGACCGAACCCCGCTTGTAATTGCTCGCGAAAAATGCCGCGACGTCTTTGCTCGAGAGGCCTGCGAGCGTCGCGGGGTTGCCGAGCGCGGGTGCGCCCGCACCTTCGGTATAGTACGACCGGCGGAACATCGCGATACCCACCGAGAGTGCGTTGCCCTCGAGTTCGCTTTGGCGTGTCGTGAGCGTCGTTCGCGCGGCCGCGATGGTCGCGGGTGAAAAATCTGGCGCGGCGAGCGCCTTCGCGAAGAGTCCGACGACGCTTGCGAGACGCTCGCTACGACTCTCGATGTAGAAGTGCACCGAACGACCATCGACCGTGTAGGTAAGGCTCCCACCGTTCGCGGCGATCGCATCGCGCAGCGAGCCCGTGTTGCCCGCGACGTTCGTGCGCACCAAACATTCGGCGACGAGCGATGCGATGCCGGAGGTTACCGGCGTTTCACGATCGAGGCCCGCGCCGATGAAGATCTGCACGCCACTGACGGCCGCACCGAGATCGCTCTCCCCGACGAGTTTCGTGACCCCGAGGTCGGTCGAGAAGGCCGTGGGGTAGCGCGCGATCGGGCTCGGGATAGGTGCGGCGCCGGAGAATGCGAGCAGTCCGACGAGCGCGAGGCTCGAGGCTTTTGCAACGTAAGAAGCTCCGATCACGGTGTTTTCGCTTTCTCGGGTTGGGCCGAGGGCGTGGACTTCGGCTCGGGGGCGAGGGTAACGACGACGGGCGTTTTACCCAGATATTTCGTCGCGGTCGCAGCGACGAACTCGGGGCTCAACGACGTCGCGGCTTTGAAATAGGCACCGCTCTCACCATTGACGCCCGGAGCGTACGCAGCCGACCCTTCAACACTGTACCATCCAAAATTGTCGGCGATTTGCACCGGCGTTTGGAGATCGCTCAACAGATGAAATTTGAACGATTCGAGTGCCGCTGCAAAGGCGGCTGCCGGAAGCGGTTTGCGGACACTCGCGAAGCCATCGTCGACGAGCGATCGAATCGTATCCGTGTTTTTCCCCGCATAAGCCACGAACATCACACCGGGATCGCGCAGCGTGATGAATTGCCCCACGAGCAACGAATCCGGAACGGATTCCGCGACTTTGCGTGCGACGACGCCGTCGTCGATGCGGAAGAGATAATCGGCGATGAAGTCCATCGCGGTTGCCTCGCGTTGGTCCGAAATCGTCGGGCCGACCCAGCCATATCCGCCGGATGCCTGAACGAAGGTCCGATTGACGGGCGTCGGGCTCGCTGCAACGACGGGCGCGGTCGGCGCCTCGGCGGACTCATTGGCGTTCGGCCGCCCAGAAACCGCGGCAGTTGCAACCGACGCGTCGACCGCGCCACTGACGACGAGCGTCGCGTTCTGCGAGCGGAACGCGCGCGATGCGAATGCGCGCACGTCGGCGAGCGAGATCGCGGCGATCGCTTTGGGATCGCCGCCGAGTGAGGGGTAGTGTTGCGGTCCGCTCGTGAAGAGCTGCGCGAAGACGGCATCTCGCACGACCGTCTCGGCATCGAAGGTCGAGATCAGCGATTCTTGCGCGACCTGACGCTGCGCGGCTCGAAAGGCATCTTCGCTCGTGATGGGCGCGAAGTATGCCGTCGTCATGATCTTCACGATGCGTCGCGCAGCCGTTGCCGGGACGACTGCCGTGATCGCGATCGAATCGCTGTACGTCGAAATAGAGAGCCGCCCACCCACGTCGCTGACGGCTTTGCCGAGTGTGTCGCCCACGATGGGCTTCGCACCCGCGACGACCTGCGCGGCGAGGCGCGCTAGCGCGGGTATCGGTTTTTCGCCGAAGCCCGTCGATGGCGCACGATACCACAGCTCGATTGCTGCAACCGGCGCGCCCTGCGAGGCGCGGACGATGACCGTGCCTCCTACGGGCAGCCGGTCGACCGTCGTATTCGGCCCGAGATCGAGCACGTCGCTCGCCGTCGCGGCCGGGCTCGGCGTCGGAGACGCCGAGAGTACGAGGAAGGCTCCGAGCATACTCGCTCGGAGCCAATGACCTGACTTCATGAGGTTCCTCTAACCGAACGACGACGTTCGGAGTGAATCGGTTCTACGCGGGTTCCGGCGAGATATTCGGCGGCATCCGCTTTGGCTTTTCGACGCGCACTTCGGGTTCGTGCGCGATGGCAGCCGCACGCGGCAATGCCGGGACTTGGTCGGGTTTGCGTGGATGGGGCAGGTCGCTGATGATCGCGACGACTTCCTCGGTGTCCACGGTCTCATGTTCGAGCAGCGATGCTACCATACGCTCGACCATGTGCCAATTATCCTTCAGGAGCTTCGTGGCATCGGCGTAGCAGCGTTCGATGATGCCCCGCACTTCCACGTCAATCTTGCCCGCGATCTCTTCTGAGTAATTGCGGTCTTCGCCGAAATCGCGACCTAAGAACACCTGATGGTTGCCCTTGCCGTACTGGATCGGGCCAAGTGTCTCGGACATGCCGTATTGCGTCACCATCCGTCGCGCGAGTTCGGTCGCTTTTTCGAAGTCGTTCGATGCACCCGTCGTGACGTCGCCGAACTTTATTTCTTCGGCGATGCGACCGGAAAGCGCCATCGTGATTTGCGCGAGGATGCCGTTTTTCGTGATCGAGTGACGATCTTCGTCGGGCAACGACCACGTGATGCCGAGTGCCATACCGCGCGGGATAATCGTGACCTTGTGAACGGGATCGGCCATCGGTAGCAAACCGCCGACGATCGCGTGGCCCGATTCGTGATAGGCCGTATTTTCTTTTTCTTTTTGCGACATCACGAGCGACTTGCGCTCGGGACCCGCGACGACGCGATCGATCGCCTCTTCGCAGTCGCTCATCTCGATGACCGACTTATTTTTACGCGCTGCGAGCAACGCTGCTTCGTTCAAAAGATTTTCGAGATCGGCACCTGAGAAGCCGGGCGTCCGTTTCGCAAGGGTACCGAGCGAGATTTCTTTCGATAGCGGCTTGTTCTTCGAGTGCACGCCGAGGATCGCTTCGCGACCCCGCACGTCGGCGCGATCGACGACGATCTGACGGTCGAAACGACCGGGACGGAGTAAGGCTGGGTCTAGGACGTCCGGGCGATTGGTCGCCGCGATGAGGATCACGCCCGTGTTTTGATCGAAGCCATCCATCTCGACGAGAAGCTGATTGAGCGTCTGCTCGCGCTCGTCGTGTCCTCCACCCATACCGGCGCCACGCTGGCGGCCGACCGCATCGATTTCGTCGATGAAGATGATACAGGGAGCGCTTTTCTTCGCCTGTTCGAAGAGGTCGCGGACGCGGCTCGCGCCGACGCCGACGAACATCTCGACGAAATCGGAGCCCGAGATCGAGAAGAATGGGACGCCTGCCTCGCCTGCAATCGCGCGAGCGAGGAGCGTCTTACCGGAGCCCGGCGGGCCCAGGAGCAACACGCCCTTGGGGATACGCGCGCCGAGAGCTTGGAATTTTTTCGGGAACTTGAGGAACTCGACGACTTCGCCGAGCTCTTCTTTCGCTTCGGGAACGCCCGCGACGTCGGCAAAGGTAACCTTCGTGCGGTTCTCCGACTGCAATTTTGCCCGCGAGCGGCCGAATGACATCGCCTGATTCCCACCGCTCTGCGCTTGGCGCAGAATGAAGAGCAACAGGAGCGCCATCAGCGCGAAGGGGACGAGTTGGACGAGCATACCGACGAACGGCGTCGCCTGCGGGTTGTCGACGGTAATCTGGACGCCGTGCTTGCGCATGTCGGCCAGAAGCGCCGCGTCGTCGACGACGGTCGTTGTGAATTTTGAGTCGGCCGCATTCGGGAGCGCCTTCTTCAGCTCGCCCGACACGTCGTGCGTACCGGATATCGTGACTTTCGAGACATTCCCGGCATCGATTTGTGCGTAGAACTGCGAATACGACAGCTTTGCCGTCGGCGCCTGATTGAGGACGAGTTTGTCGACGATGAAAATGACGGCGATGAAGATTGCGACGACAATGACGATCGATCTTACGTGCTTGCCCAACGTTGTTGCTATCCTATTCCCTTCGAAGACCGCGCGTTCGCGGATTCGAAAACCCAGGTGTGGAGGCTTGCGAGGTACGGAAGCGTCCGATATTTTTCTTGGTAGTCCAGACCGTACCCTACAATGAACGTGTCTGGAGATGGTAAACCAACGTAGTCCATTTGGACCGTGACGTGGCGCCGAAAGGGCTTGTCGAGCAGAACGCACGTCTTCAGCGATGCCGGATTCCGGCTTCGCAGGAGACCTTGGAGATACTGCAGGGTCAGGCCGTTGTCGACGATGTCCTCCACGATGATGACGTTCTTACCCTCGACGCTTTCACTCGTATCTTTTAGGAGACGTACTTCTCCGCTCGACCGATCGGAGTTTCCGTAACTGGAAACGGCGAGGAAATCGATGCGGATGTCGGCGCTCGGTGGAAACGCGCGTGCGAGGTCGGCGGTAAGGAACAGTGCCCCCTTTAACACACCCACGAGCAGGACGGGTTCACCCGCTGCATCCTGGGTAATTTCATCGGCAAGGCGGCGTACGGCGGTCGCGATTGCTCGCTCGTCGTATTCGATCGCCGCAATGCCGTCGGGCGTGATGCGTTGGTTCATTCGACGATGAGTTCGACGCCGCGCCGCAGGAAATGGCGTCCCGGCGTCCCTCGCTCGAGCGCGCGCGCCGCAGCATCGAGACGCTCGAACGAGAGATTGCGTGCGTCGCCCGTCGCTTCCACGATTGCTTCCCGCAAAAGAGCTCTTCGTTCCGCCTGCGGTGATCCGGCACGCTCTTCCCGCAAGATCGCCGCGCAACGCGCGACGGCGGCATCGAGATGCGGGAAACTCGGCCGCAACGTCTCGAGTGCCGCACGAACGGCGTTGCGTCGGTACGCGAAATCACCATTTGTCGGATCCGCCGCGTACGGGAGATGATGTGCGGCCGCATACGCCCGCAACATCTCGGGTTCGCATCGTAGCAACGGGCGCAACACGATCGTGCCTGAGGCGAGTTCACGCTCCGGGGCCATTCCGGTCAAGCCATCGGGGCCCGCGCCGCGCAGGAGCGCGAGAAACACGGTCTCGGTTTGATCGCCCGCGTGATGCGCGGTGACGATCCGCGACGCCCGGACGTCGCGCGCGATGCCGTCGAGTGCGGCATAGCGCTCGTCGCGCAGGCGTGCTTCATCGGCACCCCCGTCCCGGAGCGAGACGGCAACGACGCGTGCGCCAAGCGACGCGCCCAGACTCAGGACGACCGCTTCGTCCTGCCAAGCGCTCCCGCGCAAATTTGCGTTGACGTGCGCGAGGACGAGCGTTCCGCCGCATTCGCGCGCGAGTGGCGCGAGTAACGCTGCGAGCGCGACGCTATCGGGCCCACCCGACGTCGCGACGACGAGCGTTTCGCCCGTGCGCATCGCGATGCGCGCGGCGAGATCCGCTTCGAGTGCGGCGAACGGCCGCGCGCCGCGCATCGCCGTCAGCTCCTCACGGCGCGCGCCATCTCGCGCTGAACGTCGCGGTCTTTCTCATCTTTCTTTTTGTCCCAAAGCTTTTTGCCACGGACGAGCGCGACGGAAATTTTTACTTTGCCGCGCGTGAAGTAGAGTCGCACCGGAATGAGCGTGAGGCCTTTTTCAGATATCCGACCTTTGAGTCTCAGGATATCTTTTTTGTGCACGAGCAATTTGCGCGGCCGGTTCGGATCGACGTTGGAAAAACTGCCTTCGAGATACGGCGGGATGTAGACCGAGAGCAACCAGAGCTCGTCGTCGCGGATGCGCGCGTAGGCCTCGCTGATGCTGATCTGGCCACCGCGAATGCTCTTGATCTCCGTGCCCGTGAGCACGATTCCGGCTTCGAATTGCTCGAGCCATTCGTATTCGAACCGCGCGCGACGATTTTCGATCGTCGGCGACGGCGCGGGCGGCTTGCGCGGTTTGGGCGCGGCCGCCGTGGTTTTCGCTTTAGGTCCGGCCATTTACGCCCGGACTTCCCAATCGCTCTCCGGGTTGCAAGGTCCCGCGCACGACGAAGCTACCCTCCGCCGATGCGAGCAGCGTGCCCGCTTCATCGCGTACGCTCGCTTCGATCCCGAGCACCGTGCGTCGATGCCACAACACGTTGCCACGAACCTCGAGCGGAATGCCGATGCCGACCTCGTTGCGGAAGCGCATTTTGAGATCGCCCGTCACGCCGAGAAACCCGCGAGCGCCCGCCGCATACGCCATCGCTTCATCGAGGACGAGCGCGACGATACCACCATGGACGACGCCACGCCAGCCTTGGAACGTCGGTGGAATCGTCAATGACGCGCGCACCGAGAGGTCGCCCTCGGTCGCGAACACCATTTTGAGCCCGATCGAGGAGAGCTGCCCGCAGCCGATGCAGTATCCGTCGTCGATCGGCGTCGCGGCACGATCGGTCATCGACTCTTCGCGGGCTCCGGCGACGACTTTCCTTCCGCCTTATCGTAATCGCCGGCTTTGATTTTCCCGAGCAACGTCTTCGCGTAGATCGTATCGACATCGTTTGCGACGGCGGCGTTGAGGATGCTCGTCGCGCTCTTGAGATCGTGTTGTTCGATGTAGATCCGTCCGAGCAACGTGTAGCCGTGCTGCCCCGCTTCGCCGACGTGCGCGGCATCGAGCGCGATCGCTTTATTGAGGTAGCCGATCGCGGCATCGGGTTGATGCAGATCGTGCAAGAGCGAGCCGATGTGAAAGTTGATATCGGCGTATTGCGGCACGAGATTGGGCACGTCGATGAGATAGCTCAGGCCGCGCTGGGGATCGCGCAGATCGCTCTGATAGAGCTGGCCGAGATACTCGCGCGCGAGCACGTTATCGGCATCGGTGCGTAGCGCCGCGAGCAACTCCGTCTTCGATCTGTTCGCCGAACGTTCGTTGAAGCGCATGATGCCAAGGCCCACGTGCGCGGCCGCGCCGTCGGGATCGAGCGCGATCGCGGAATTGAGTTCTTCACGCGCATCTTGCGTACGATCGCGACCGGCGACCGACTGAAACATGTACGAAAATCCGAGCCGAACGTGGTTCACGTAGTTTTTCGGAGCGCCGGATGCGGCGTCTTCTTCCACATTCGTGAGGACGTCGAGGGCGCCGGGCTGCTGCGCGGCGGCCGCATTGAGGAACGAGATCGCGAGCGTGTTGTCGGGGATGATCGCGAGCGCACGTTCGAATTCATCCTGCGCTTTTTTAAATTCGCGCGCGTAGAAATGCTTGAGCCCGGCATCGATCCGATCGACGAATCCATGGTTCGCATAGTCGTTGCGGCCGGCAGCGGGCGGCGCTGGCTTCGTCGTCGCTGCTTTTCCGGCCGACGCAGGCACGGGCGCGGCGAGGCAGTAGATCGGCGCGGCGAGCACCAGCAACAGAGCGAGCGAGCCCGCGAAACGAGAGAGCATGAAGACGTCCTTTAGCGTTGCGAAGCCGGTATCATCGTCCGGCCCCCAGTCGGCGCCCGAGCGCGTCCGGTAAACGCGCCGCGGCAATCTTGCGTTGCGTTTCCTCGATCGCGTAGGGTACGCGCTCCCACTGCACGCGTCGCGCCACATCGTCGAAACGGACGAACGAGGCGTCGGGGTTGAGGTCGCGCGGTTGCCCGACGCTTCCGACATTGACGATGTAGCGGTGACCCTCGATGAAATCGAGCGTGCCGCCCTGTTGAAAAAACCGATGCTCGAGCGTGCCGTCGGGCCCGAGTGCATAAGCGTCGGCGATATGCGTGTGACCGACGAAGATCAGGGTCGCGTCGGTCGCAGCGAACGCGCGCGTCGCCGCCGCCTTATCGAGAATATAGGTAAAATACTCGACCGGCGCCCCGTGAACGAGCAGAAAATCGGGATGGCGGAGTTCGTAGGAGAGGCCGTCGAGCCAATCGAGGTGCTCGGGCGCGAGCTGCCCTTGCGTCCACTCGAGCGCGCTCCGCGCGGCATCGTTAAAGAACTCGAGGCCGTGACTATCGATCGCGGCGACGTCGTGATTGCCGAGCACGGTTTCGTGCGCGCGCGCACGCACGCGCGCGAGACAAGCGTTGGGGTCGGGGCCATACCCGACGATATCACCCAGGCACAGGATGCGATCGTGCGCATCGATACGTGCGAAGACCGCGTCGAGCGCTTCGAGATTGCTGTGAATGTCGGATACGATTGCGTACGTCATCGGGGAGCGGGCGCGTTCGCGTCGGAGTGCGCGAGCGCCTCGGCAAAGGCCGTGCCGAAACGCGCGCGTTCGGGCGCCGTGCCGACCGTGACGCGAATGTAGCCGTCGAGCGGTGCGAAGGCGGGTTTGCGCACGAAGACGCCGAGCGCGAGCAATGCCGCGACGACCGCCTCCGCTCGCGCGCGCGAGCCGCAATCGATGCAGACGAAGTTCGTATGCGATGGGATCGTCGCGCACTCATGAAGCGTGGCGATCCGCACGTACGCGTCGCGCCCGCGCGCGACCTCGGCGACGACGTCGCGCACGAAAGCGCGATCGTCGAGGGCGGCGAGCGCACCGACCTGCGCGATGCGATTCACGCCGAAATGATTGCGAATTTTATCGAGCGAGGTGACGACCGATCGCGGCGCGATCGCATAGGCAACGCGCGCGCCCGCAAGACCGTAGGCTTTCGAAAACGTTCGCATGCGAACGACATTTTCGTGTACGCCGTCGGCCAAGAGATCCTGCGTGGCCACGAAATCGCCGTACGCTTCGTCGAGCACGAGTAACGCGTGTGACGGTAACGCCCGCACGAGCGCTTCGACGTCGGTCCGTCCCGCAAACGTGCCGCTCGGGTTATCGGGATTGGCGAGGTACACGATACGGGCGCGCGTTTCGCGAGCACGTGTCGCGAGCGCATCGAGGCGCACCGTTCCGTTCTCGGCATAAGGCACGGTTTCGAGGCGCGCGCCGTACGCATCGACGTGGTACACGTACGTCGGATACGATCCACGCGTCGCGACCGTCACGTCGCCGGGCGCGAGATATGCGCGCACGATGAGACCGAGCAGATCGTCGATGCCCGAGCCGATCGCGATTTCCTCGATCGTGCAGTCGTGCTTCCGTGCGAGCGCCGTGCGCAGATCGAACATTTCGGGATCGCCGTAAAACGCGATGCGCTCGATCTCCGCACGCATCGCGGCAAGCGCGCGCGGCGGCGGCCCGAACGCGCTTTCGTTCGCACCGAGCCGCACGATCGAGGCAATCCCCGCCTTTCGCGCGAGTTCTTCGGGTCCGACGAAGGGCTTGTTTGCCGGAAGCGCCGCAACGAGCGGCGTCGGATCGATCACGCGCTCGCGATCGGCGCGCCGCCGCTGGAGAGCAACGTGATGCCGAGCGTCTCGCCCACGTCGATGCGCGCGTGCGTCTCCCCGATCGTCGCATATCCGCTCGCCCGCGCGAGCAGACTCGTCTGCGCGGAACGGATCGTGAGCGGTTCGGCAAGGAGCATCGCGCCGCGGAGGACGAGACGCGCGGGCACGAAGTGCGTCCAACCCGCGCGGCCGACGAACGGAGCCGCGGCGATCGCTGCGAGCGTAACCGGCCGCGCGTCGCGTTCGCCCGTGAGCGCAGCGACGATCGGACGCACGACGGCCTCGAGAATCATGAGCGCCGACGACGGATTGCCGGGCAATCCGATCACGGCTTTTCCGGCGATCGCCGCAAGGAGTGTCGGCTTTCCCGGTTTGACGCGCAGCCCGTGCACGATCGATGCCCCCGCTTCGATTTCTTCGACCACGCGCGGGACGAGATCGCGCTCGCCGACCGAGGAGCCACCGGTCGTGACGACGGCATCGCATGTGGCGAGCGCGTCGCGTAGCGCCGCGAGCAGACCGCCGTGTGTGTCGGGCGCGCGCGGCATGTGCACGGGCTGTGCGCCGAGCGCGACGAGTGCGCCACCGAGCGCATATCGATTGGAATCGCGAATCTGACCGATCCCGAGTTCGGCTGTGGGATCGACGAGTTCGTCGCCCGTGGAGACCAGCGCGATGCGCGGGCGACGAAAGACCGGGACGCGCGCGATACCGAGCGTTGCGAGCACGCCGAGTTCGGGGCCGCCGATACGGCGACCGGCCGCGAGCACCGTCTCACCGAGCGCGATATCGCTCGCACGCTGCGAGAGACACGCACCGCTCTCCGGAGGCGTGTCGAGGTCGATCGTTTCGCCCTCGATCCGCGCGTCTTCTTGCGGCACGACGGCATCGGCGCCATCGGGCAGGGCACCGCCGGTTGGAATCCACATCGCTTCGTCGCGCGCGAGCGCGCGCGGTGCGGGGGTGCCCATCGCGACGGCGCCGACGATACGACGCGATGCCCCGCCGTGCTCGCTCGAAACGGCGAAGCCGTCCATCGTCGAGCGTGCGTGTGAGGGATGATCTTCGCGCGCTACCGCATCGCGGGCGAGCACGCGGCCGACGGCATCTTCGAGCGAAACCTCTTCGATCGCAGGCGCGGCAAGATGCGCGCGACCGAGATACGCGACGACGGCTTGTGCCGGTGCGAGAAGGCGCTCGAGATCGAATCCCCCCAGGCGCGATCCGTGCGCGAACGGCGACCGTAGGACCGCGGCCGAATCCTGCATAACGACGACTTCCAATCGAGGTGGCAATCTGCTGCCTTCTTCATATGGACAACGACCGATGTTAGACCTTGCGCTCTTGCGCCGCGAACCGGATCGCGTGCGGCGCGTTGCGGCGCGCCGAGCCGTCGGCGGCGGCTTCGTCGACGACGTGCTCGCGATCGACGTACGCCTGCGAGCCGCGCGCACGACCGCCGAAGCGCTGCAAGCGGAGAAAAATGCTCTCACCGCGCGCATCTCGCAAGCGAGCGATAAGGGTGCAGCCGCGCGTGAACTGCGGCCGCACATCGCCGAACTCGACGTCCGCATCGTCGCGGCAAACGCGGAGATTCCGCCGCTCGACGCGCAGATCGATGCGATCCTCTCCGAGATCCCGAACCTTCTCGACGACGCCGTTCCCGATGGTGCGGGCGAAGACGACAACGTCGTCGTGCGCGATTCGGGGCCGCCACCCATCGCTGCGTTCGTGGCTAAACCGCATTACGAACTCGGCGAAGCGCTCGGTATCATCGATTTCGAACGCGCGACCAAACTCTCGGGCGCACGCTTCTCGGTGCTGCGCGGCGCGGGCGCGCGACTCTCGCGCGCGATCGTCGCATTTTTTCTGAGCCGCGCGAACGAACGCGGCTACACCGAGATCGCACCGCCGCTGCTCGTCACACGCGACACTATGTGGTCGACGGGACAGCTCACGAAATTCGCCGACGCGATGTTCCGCGATACCGATGCGGATCTCTTCATGATTCCGACCGCCGAGGTGCCGCTCACGGCGCTCCATCGCGACGAGATCCTCGGCGCCGATGCGTTGCCGTTGCAATACACCGCGCACACGCCATGTTTCCGCAAAGAAGCGGGCGCGGCGGGCAAAGATACGCGCGGACTCATCCGCCAACATCAATTCGAAAAAGTCGAACTCGTCTGGCTCGTACCGCCCGAAAAATCCGACGAGACGCTCGAACGGCTCACCGCCGATTCCGAGGCACTCCTCGCCGAACTCGAACTCCCGTATCGCGTGGTCGCGCTCTGCAGCGCGGATGTCGGCTTCAACGCCGCGCGCGCGTACGATCTCGAAGTGTGGCTGCCCGGTCAGCAGCTCTATCGCGAGATCAGCTCGTGTTCGAACTGTACCGATTTCCAAGCGCGGCGCGCGCAGATCCGCTTCCGTCGCGAAGCGAAGGGCAAACCGGAGTTCGTTCACACGTTAAACGGTTCGGCACTAGCCGTCGGGCGGACGCTCGTCGCGATTTTGGAAAACTATCAGCGCGAAGATGGCGGTGTCACGATCCCGCGCGCGCTCGTATCGTTCTGCGGGTTCTCGTCGATCGAGCCGGACGGGACGACGCGTCCGTAGCGGCACGTCGCGCGCTGGTTACTCCTGTACGACTGTGCGTAAGCTCGCGCTCTTCGCAACGAGTCTGCGGACCGATTCGTCGATCGTAAAATGCTCGATCTCGGCGAAGGGCACCCAGCGCACGGCATGCGATTCGTCGCTAACGATCGGCGCTTCGTCTCGAGGCGCGTGGAACGCGTGGCGGACGTCGTAGTGAAAATGCGCGAGCTCGTTGCCGCGCGCCGGAATCTCGTGCACGTCGAGATCGTAGATGCCGGCGGTTGCGGGGGCGAGGTTCGCGAGGCCCGTCTCTTCCATTGCCTCGCGTAACGCCACCCGGCGCACGTCGCCGTCGCCGTCGGCATGGCCGCCAGGCTGAAGCCATCGTTCGAGCTTTCGATGGTGCAAGAGCACGACGGCCGAGGCGTCGGCATCGACGATCCACGCGGAGCCCGTCACGTGCCCCGCAACATTCGTGCGTTCGAAGCAATCTTCGTTCGTCGCTACGAACGCGCGCAGGCGATCGCGCATGTCGCACTCGCGCGCATCTGAGGGCTCGTAGGCGTCGAGCTCGTCGAGCAAGAGCCTCCGGTACCGGCCGACCTCGGCGAGACGTAGCTCGTTCGGCGAAGTCTGGCCCGAAGGTACGATTACCGCCGCAGCCGCGCGAGCCGCGCGACATCGGCCGCGATCACGCGTGCCGTCATCTTCGCCGACATCATGACCGCGGGCGTCCCGCCACCCGGCTGCGTGTTCGCGCCGACGAGATAGAGCCCGGCGACGTCTTCGCTGCGATTATGCGGCCGAAAGAACGCGCTCTGGACGAAGATCGGCTCGAGCCCGAAGGCGTTGCCGAGCCGGCTGTTGAGCGTCTGCTCGAAATAGGTCGGCGTGATAAAACTCGAGGTCGTCAAGCGGTCGCGCAGATTCGGGATGTGGCCGCGCTCGTCGAGCATCGCGATCACCTCAGCAACGAGTTTCGGTCCGGCCACAGACCAGTCGATCCCACTCGCGTTATGTGGCACGGGAATGAGTGTGTAGGCGGCCTGATGTCCCGCGGGCGCCATCGACGGATCGGTAAGCGTCGGGACGTGGAGATACTGCGAGAAGTCGGGTGCGAGCACGTGGCGATCGAAAATATCTGCCAAGAGGCCTGCATAGCGCGGTCCGAGGATGATGTTATGGTGCCGTAGCTCTTTATCGGCATCGGGATCGGAACGAAACCCGAAGTAGATCACCACGACCGACATGGACTGCTTCGCGAGCTTCAACCGCAGATCGGGATGAATCTTACGAAAGCGTTTCTCGACGAGCCCGTACGTGCCCGCGTAGTCGCCGTTGGAAGCGACGAGATCGGCGCGAAGCGTCTCGCCGTTCGCAAGCGTCACGCCGCGCGTGCGCGGCTTACCCGACGTTTTCTCCACGTCGATCTTCGCGACTTCGCTCTCGTAGCGGATCGTGCCGCCGAGTTCTTCGAATTTTCGCACGAATCCGCGCACGAGGGCGCCCGTTCCGCCAAGGGCGTAGTGCACGCCCCACGTTTTCTCCACGAAGTGAATCATCGCGTAGATCGCCGGGACGTGCATGGGATTGCCGCCGACCAAGAGCGATTCGAAACTCAGCACAGCGCGCAGCTTCTCACTCTTGACGAACCGCGAAACGAAGCGGTAGAGCGGCTGCATCGCCCCGAGCCGCACGAGATCGGGCACGACCTTGAGCATCGTAAGAAGATCGCCGAAGAACGTGTAGCCGAGGCCGAGGAATCCGCGCGTGAAGATACGTTCCGCCGCATCGTGAAAGCGGTCGTAGCCCGCGAGATCGTCCGGGGCGATTACGGAAATCTGTGCGCGCGTATTGACGGGATCGCCATCGTAATCGTACCACGACCCATCGTCGAAATTGATCCGGTAGAACGGGTTGACGGGTACGATCGTGACATATTCCGAGGTCTTCGGTCCGCCGCTGATGCCGGTGGTGATCCGCTTGCCATCGAGCACGTGCGGGGGAAAATCGGGCTCATCGAGTTTGGCATCGCCGGGCTCGAGAGCGAAGAGTTCTTCGATAATGTGGGGCACGGTGAGGACCGTCGGTCCCATGTCGAACGTGTACCCATTCTCGCGCCGCACGTACGCACGACCGCCGGGTCCGTCGAGCTTCTCGACGATCGTCGTCGCGATGCCCATCGCTTGCAGTCGGATGCCCAGGGCCAGGCCTCCGATGCCGGAGCCGATCACGATCGCGGAGGTGGCGCGTGGTTGCGTCTTCGCAGGCGATGCGGGGGCGAGCGTTGCGGTCATCGGGTCCTTAGAAGAAGCGGTCGGCCTTGCGGTTCCGTCCGACGTGCAAAACTCGTACGAATCGCCCGCACCTTCCTGGTCGCCATCCTCGGTATGGGTGCCGAAGAGATCGGGCATGCGATCGGGTTCGCTTGAGTCTACCCCGCGATGCGCTTGCCGCCGAGCATGACGAGCACGGGTTTTCGTTCCAACAACGCGATATCGCGCGAGGGATCGCCGGCGAAAGCGACCACGTCCGCAAGCATTTTCGGTGCGAGATGACCGCGATCGCGGGTGCCGAGCAGATCGGCTGCCGACGACGTCGCGCTGCGAAGCAAATCGAGCGGCGAAAGTCCCATCGTGCGGAGCAAGCCGAAGTCGCGGTTATTTTGCGCGTGTGGGAAAACGCCGGCGTCGGTGCCGTAGGCGAATTTCACGGACGTGGCCACGGCACGCTTCATGCCCTCGTCACGCACGCGCGCGGCGAAGTTTGCCTTTTCGAGACCGTTGCTCGAAATATTATTCGGATTGCCGGGCTGCAAGATCGAATCGAGCGCCCAAATCGTCGGTACGAGATAGGTTCCGCGCTGCTGCATTTCGTGCAGCGTCGTCGCGCCGACACCCGAGCCATGTTCGATCGAGTGACAGCCGCCCCGAACCGCTTGTGCGATACCGGGATCGCCGTGAGCGTGCGCGGAAACTTTACGACCGAACTTTCCCGCTTCGTCGACGACGGCTTGAATTTCGTCGAGATTGAACTGCGGAACGTCGAAGGTATCGCCGTACGAGAGCACGCCGCCAGTCGCGACGATCTTGATGAGATCGACGTGACGCTTTACATGAGCGCGGACCTGTTCGCGAAACCCGTAGGGCCCAAACGACGTCGCCGGTGCTTCGTCGGTTTCGACGTGGACCCAAGGGGCGTAATCGTTGTTGTCGGCGTGGCCACCCGTTATCGATAGCAACGTACCGCTCGCGAGCATGCGCGGCCCCGCAATCGCTCCACGCGCGATTGCGTCGCGCATCGCGAGATCGATGCCCGCTCCACCACCGACGTCACGGATCGTCGTAAAGCCGTTTGCCAGCATGCCCTGCGCGTTTGCAACGGAGAGGAGCGCGGCTTCGGCGATACTCGTTGCCGATTCGTTCTTCGGGCCGATCACCGTGAGATATGCCGACGGGACGACGCTCGCTGCGACGTGCGTATGCGCGTCGATGAGGCCGGGCATGAGCGTTGCGTCGCCCAGGTCGATCGTCGTGGCATCGATACCCGCATCGCCCGCCGAAAACGAGACGATTCGATCACCACGCAAGACGATGACTCCGGGCGAGCGCATCGTCAATCCGTCAAAGAGCCGTGCCGCACGGAGCACGGTGACCGCTTCGGGCGATGGAAGCGAAGCCGCACGCGCACCGCGCGGAAGAAAAAGTGCGGCAAAACTCGCGGCCGCGCCGACGAGAAACGCGCGACGGCCGAATGCGGTCTCGGCCGTCGCGCGAAGCCGCGCGGAATATGGCGCTTGAGGACAACGACACGGATCGAACATGCTCGCTCCTTCGTGCCGGAACCGCGTGCGCCCGTCCAGGCTGGCGCGTTATCGCGACGTTGTGCGAGCCGGCAATTTCCAATTCGGGCGAATGAAGTGACACGTGTACCCGTTGGGATCGCGTTCGAGATAGTCTTGATGTTCGGGTTCCGCTTCCCAGAAGTCGCCTACGGGCGCGACTTCGGTGACGACTTTACCGGGCCAAAGTCCCGAAGCATCGACATCGGCGATCGTCTCGAGGGCGACGCGCTTCTGCTCGTCGCTCGAATAGAAAATCGCTGAGCGGTAGGCCAATCCGCGATCGTTGCCTTGCCGGTTGAGCGTGCTCGGATCGTGAATTTGGAAAAATGCTTCGAGGAGCGTGCGAAAGTCGGTCTGCGTGGGATCGAAGATGATCTCGATCGCTTCGGCATGCGTGCCGTGATTGCGATACGTCGCGTTCCGCACGTCGCCACCGGAGTAGCCCACGCGCGTTGAAAGCACGCCTGGGAACCGGCGTAAAAGATCTTGGACGCCCCAAAAGCAACCACCAGCGAGGACTGCGCGTTCGGTCGATACTGTCATGTTATTCCCCTGTCGACCGTTGGACTACGCTCGGAGGCCAAGCGGTTGCGGCCCGATATCGGGGACTTTCGCGAGGAGAGAGTGGGATTCGAATCAAGACGCATTCGATTTGAAGAGGCCGATCAAGATCGATTTAGGCAATAAACGCTTGCTAGTGTAGCGGGCGGAGACCGTTCAAGATCTGCCGAGAGCCGCGAAGCCCGTGCCACGACGGTGGCACAATACCCCGAGACAAGTACATCGCAAATGCAAGACGTCCCCGAACACCGTGTCGGGATCTGGCTTGGCGGATGCGCCGCGCGCGCGAAAGATGCGAGCAACCGCCTTACGATTTTCATGTGCGCACTTCGCTTTCGTCGACCTCCGACGTCGCGCTTCGATCATCGGGCCGTCATTGAAATAGAAACAATTTTCGAGCGCGAGAAAATGTGCCCAACGGATTAGCGTTGCGTGAAGCCGCAATCGCGCGAAGGCGACTCGCCTATTCGAGTTCGGTCGCGAACGCGGCCGGTAGGACGATTTCCAACATCTCGAGATCCGCGCTATGCGCGAGTTCGGCGTGACCGATACCCGGCGGCTGGACGACCGACGACCCAGCTTCGAGGCGAACACGGCCGACCTCGGCGTAGTCGAATTCGATCCAGCCTTTGAGAATGTAAACGAGTTGGAATTCGAGCGTGTGATGGTGGCGCGGTTGCGGAACGTGTTGGGCGCCAGTCGCGCGAATCACGTGCGCGCCGACGCGACCGCCCGTCGAGGCCGCAGCGCCAAGATCGCGGTAGGCGTAGAAAGAACGCAAGCCGCCTTCCCAATGCGCATCGTGGGCGTGAGCGACGGCGAAGCCGTCGGGAATCGATGCTTTCATGGTTATGCCTCGCAAACGATAGGTTGAGCCGGGACGATTCAATCGACGAGAGCCCCTCCGCTTCTTTCGCTCCTGGTCGCAAGCGATGCTAGCGATCGAAACGAACGCAAACGACCGCCACCCTTTTACTCGTCATCGCTCGGCCACGCGAGCCGAACGTCGGTTCCGTTTCGCTGGAGGAGCCATGCACCACCCATCGGCCGCCGGCCCGACGTCGTCCTCGCCGCTTGGGCGGCCACGAAGAGGACGTTCCGCGAGGAGAGAGTGGGATTCGAACCCACGGACGCTTTAACACGTCGGCAGTTTTCAAGACTGCAGCCATAAACCGCTCGGCCATCTCTCCGCGCTTAGCCTTCTTACGACGGCGAGCCTCCGTTTTCGTTCTCGGCCAACGAGAGGGAGCAACGTTCTGCGGATTCGCCCCCGCCACCGGCGAGATTTGCCTGCGGCGCCGCTTGTTGCTCGCGGATGACGAGCGCGAGGATAACCGTGAGAAACACCGCGCTCGTGACGGTCGTTCCGAATCCAATGCCTCCGTCGGCCTTGGCCTGCGAGAGCAAGTCGCCGACCGACGCGCCGAGGGGGCGCGTCAAGACGTAAGCGATCCAAAACGCAAGCACGCCGTTGATTTTGAAAACATAGTACGCCGCGGCCGTCAGCGCGATTGCCGATGCGAAGATGAGCGCCGAGAGCGCATAACCGAGTTGCGATTTTTCCGCGAGCAGATCGCCCGATGCCGTGCCGAGGGCGAACGTGAAGAGGATCGCAGCCCAATAATAAAGCTCGCGCGGCGTCGTCTCTATATCGTGAACGGCGAGGGTACGCTCGCGAAGCCACCACGTCGCAAAAACGATTGCCAGCGCGATGGAGAACGCGATCGTCGTCGTCGTAAGCGAGATGTGCAGATTGTCGGTGAGATTGTCCGTAATGAGCGTCCCGACGACGCTGACGAGCACGACGACGAGCCAGTATATCGCCGGTATACAGCGACGGCGTGTAAGTTGCACGGCAAGGGCGACCAAAAAAAGCGCGCCCATAACGAGCGAGGTGCCGTTAAGGCCAAACCCAAGCTTCGTGTTAAGGAAGTCGGCTGCGGTCTCGCCGACGGTCGTCGCGAGAACTTTGATGATCCAGAAAACGGCCGTGACCGCCGGGACCTTATTGAGCATCGATCGAGGAAACACGATTCATCTATCCCCAAATACGAGCGGAACGGCGCTGTGACCGAACGTCTGCCGCCGAGCGCAAAGTTCCGAATAAATGCGTAAAGCCGATGGCCTTGTTGCCGATAGTCCAAACGATGGGCGCGCTCGCAACACTTCACCCTACCAAAACGGGGATCGATCGTCGGACATCCGCGTCACATCCCGGTCTTCTCATCGCACGAGAATACGTCGGTCCACTCGGCCTTTCGGTCCCCGATCTCGCGGCGCTCGTCGGCATCGATGCGACGCGCCTCGCCGCGATGCTCGCGGGCACGGCTTCCCTCGATGTCGACGCTGCGGTCCGGCTCGGACGGTCGATCGGCATCTCCGTCGAACGGTTGATGCGCGCCCAAATCCGGTACGATTTCGCCGTTGCTCGCGAATCCGAGCACCTCCGACCCGTCCCGTCGCCCGACGTGCTCGCCCAGCGCCCGTTCCCCGACGATGCCATGCACGGCCATCTCGCGTGTACGCACGACTCCAACGCCCGGCTGGCCATTTTTTTCGTCGCCGATCGGCAACCGGGCGACGTCGCCGACGACATGACGAGCGTTCATCCCATTCGCATCGGAGATGGTTTGCGCATCTACGACGCACATGGCCAACCGGCATGGGCGGGGCCGATCTTGCGCACGCTCGATGGCGATCCGCTCTTCGCGTTCGTATCGCCGCGAATTTGGAAGGCGTGGTTTGCGGCCAACGCCCGTGCCGATTACGCGAAGGGCGCCGTCGCAATCGCGCCCTGACTCGCCGCAGGCCGCGTTGACGGCGCCACGTTTGCGGTACCATATCGCATGACCGAACGTACGAACGCCTCCGGAGTAAACGCGTGAACGCCCGCCTGCGCGAAGCGATCCCGGGCGCGCTCCTGGGAATCGAGTTGCTGGCGTTGCTCGCCTTCGAAGCTCGCCGCCCGCTACGAATCAAGACGGAATCGAAAGTACGTCGCGACGTTCGCAACGCGGCCGTTGCCGCGATCGCCGCCATCCCCTTCGCGGCGATCGAACGCCCGATCGCGCTGCGTCTCGCGCAGTTGACCGAGCGGCGAAAGATCGGGCTCGTTCACCTCATCCGTCTCCCAGAGCCTCTTCGAACACTCGCGGCCGTCCTGCTCATGGATTACTCGATGTATTGGTGGCACGCGCTCACACATCGCATCGGTTTTCTCTGGCGCTTTCACGCCGTTCATCACGTCGATCGCGATATGGATGCGAGTACGGCGTTTCGCTTTCACGCAGGCGACATGCTGCTCTCGGTTTTGTGGCGTGCGTTACAAGTCGTAGCGATCGGCGCGTCGCCACGGGCGTATACGATCTGGCAAACCTCGCTCACGCTCTGCATCGCCTTCCACCATGCCGACATCGCGCTCCCGCCCGCCCTCGAACGACGGATCGCCTGGCTCGTCGTCACGCCGCACCTCCACGGCATCCACCACGCCGATCGCGCGGATCTCGAATCGGCGAATTGGTCGAGCGGCCTCACCATCTGGGATCGGCTCCATCGCACCTTTCGCGACGACGTCGCGCACGGCACACTGCGCATGGGTCTTCCCGCTTATCGCCACGATCGCGACGCGGCCTTTGGGTCGCTGATGACGATGCCGTTCGGACCGCAGCGCGATGCATGGGTTTCGAACCACGATGCGACAGCGTAACGCATAGCTCCGGGCCACCCATCTCCAAACGGTACACGATTTTAACTGCGATGCGGACGATACAACAGCGCGAGTCGCGCCGGCGGCACGCCCACATGATACAGCACCAAAATACTCAACCACAAAGCGATCGCACGAAACGGCCGATGCTCGAAGCGCCGTGACGACGTCGTCACGATGAGATCGAGACGTTTCGTACGGCCACGGCGCCGGAGACGCCGAACGAACGCGTAATCTTCCATCAGCGGCATGCCTCCGAAGCGCCCGAGTTCTTCGAAGACCTCGCGGCGGACGAAGATCGCACTATCGCCGAAAAACGATCCGAACACGCGCTGCTGATTGGCATAACACCAGGCGAGGGTGCGCGTGAAAAATCCCTTGCCTGTAAATCGCAATCGAAAGTTGCCGCCGACGACGCGCGCGTCGCTCAGCGCACTGCGTATCGCCGCGATAGCGCCGTCGGGCAGCGACGTATCCGCGTGCAAGAAGAGCAATATCTCTCCGCCGGACACGTCCGCTCCGGCATCGAGTTGCCCGCCTCGGCCGAGCGAACAGCCGATGGTTCGCGCCCCGTACGACGACGCAAGCGCGACCGTCTCGTCGGAACTCCCACCGTCGGCAACGATCCATTCGAAGGGACCGTCTTGCCGTGCGATCTCGCTTGCACGCGCGCGCACGTTCGTCGCTTCATCGAGCGTCGGCATCACGATCGAGACGAGCATCGCGTTCGTATCGCTCACCGCCCCCTACCCGCGAAAGCGGAAAACGGTGCGTATGATTCGCCGCACGAACGACGTCGCGAGACGTTCGTACCATGCGTCGGCCGCACGACGCACGCCGTACCCATACGACGGATAGGGATACACGGTATCGGCGATCTTTGCGGCGGTGAGCTTCGTACCGATCGCGAGCGCGACTTCGCAATTGAGTTCGCCCGCACGCGCGCCGAGAATCGATGCGCCGAGCACGCGTCCTCCACGACCCACGAAGAGTTTCGTGCTGCCCGTCGTCGCGTCGTCGACGATCGCACGATCCAGTTCGTCGTTCGCGAAGGCGTACGTCGAAAAACGCGTTCCACGTTTGCGAAGCGTGGCTGCGGTCGAACCGACGTGGGCGAGTTCGGGGCTCGTGAACGTGCACCACGGGACGGCCGCACGATCGAAGCGTTTCCGCACGCCCAAAAGCGCGTTCGCGACCGCAACTTTGGCCGTCTCCTCGGCGACGTGCGAGAAATATGGCGGCCCGATCGCATCACCCGCAGCAGAGATATGCGCGACGTTCGTGCGACCGCGAGTATCGACGACGATCGCGCCGTCGGAGATCGACGGGCCGTCGATCGTGATCACGTGGT